>FTAN01000027.1_pt1 | contig 16182 bp, 13 predicted proteins | sample 1639101 | NCBI WGS metagenome assembly FTAN01 (sample SAMEA3914812, study PRJEB12502) | metagenome | biome: forest; material: soil | place: Canada | collected 2011-07-07 | depth 0.1 m | reverse complement strand
GTGCTGCAATTCCTCGGCAGCGTGCAGTTCCAATTCGCGGGCGATGTCCGTGTAAGCGGCGCCTTTGAGCACCTGGCTATAGACGATGTAGGCGATGATCGCCTGATATTCCCCTGCGAGATCTATGTTTAGCAATTCCACCATCTGCTCACGGGTGGGCTTCGAGGCGGCCGGTTGGCGTTCCTGGGTCATAAGGTTTTGAGTTTTTATCGGGTTCTCAATCGGTACGAAATGCGGCAATGGCTTTTTAATTTGCGGAGGGATCATTGGCCTCGGTGCCATGATTTTCGCGCCACTGGTTTTGGGGGTCGTCCAAAATGACGAGTTGATCGGGCGTCAGTATCTTTCGAACTTGTTTGACGGCGCGCGTACGGTAGGGCTGGAGACCGGCCCAGACCTCCTGCAACTGCTTGCGGGCCTGCTCGATCTGGGTCTCATCCTTGGAATCCCGCGCGCGGCGGCCCGCGTCCACGGCGGCGTCAATGCGGGATTGGTTGGCGGTCTGGTATTGTTGGCAGGTGTTGGCGAAGTCGTCCTCGATCGGTTTCAAATCGGCCAGCTGATCGTCCGTGAGCTTGAGTTTCTCTTTCACGCCGGGCGGCAGCAGCGAGCGTTCGCCCAAGGAACGTTCATGTTCCAAGGCATTTTGGTATTTCACGGTTTGGGTGAGCGGGATGGCATTCGTGTTCGTATTGGTGTCCTGGGCCGACACCGACGTCAGAGCCAGCGCCAGCACACCGCCGATGGTCAGTAACTGGATTTTTGTTTTCATAGACGTGTTTTTTTTGGAATTGCGACCGCTTGGAACCGGTCAAGGCGAATGGCCATCCGCGCCCCTAAATTCTGCCGAGCAACACCAAGATGAGCAGAATGAGCAGCAACAATCCCAGACCACCGCTCGGGTAATAACCCCAACTGCGGCTGTGCGGCCAGGTGGGGAGCGCGCCGATGAGCATCAGGACGAGCAGCACCAATAAGATTGTTCCTAACATAATCTTCCTTTCAACAGGGCGGGGTTGGGCCTGAACAGTTGTCCGCTTATCTTCATGCAACGAAAATAATCCAAACGGAGTTCGTTCGATATGGGGTGTAACCCTACCGGTGGATTCAGCCCGAACTCCGAAGTCGGGATCGCCCCGCCCGCCGTTTCTGTGGCCCTTCGGAATCCAAAGGCGCTGCAAAAATTAAATTTTGGAATTGGTTTTGTTTTACAGCGGGAGTTGTGGAATGTTAGCGCCATTATTTATTCGCCAAAATGCCTAAAGGGTTGGCTTTACAACGAAAATTGATAATGGGTGTCGTTTATGAAACTTTCCATTGGAAAAAAAATTGCGATTGGATTTGCTCTGGGTTTGGTGGCTTTGCTGACAATCGGCCTTGTTTCGTACAGGAACATCAACGAACTGAATGAGGATGCGCACTGGGTCACGCACACGGTGGAGGTGTTGCAGCGACTCGAAAGTTTATCCGCCGGCATGATGCAGGCCCAGGGTGCCGCGCGCGGTTATGTGTTGGCACCGTCAGCTTCATTTCAGGAAACTTTCGAAACCGCTTCTACCGACATCAATTCGCAAATGGAGGCTTTGCGCACCCTGACGGCTGACAATCCTCACCAACAACAACGTCTCGACAAATTGCAGCCGGCCATCGCAATTCGATTGAACATGATGCAAAAGTTGATGGGCTTGAACCCGTCCGTTGCCGCCGACAAAGAGACGCAGATCGAGACGCTGGTCCGGGATGGGCAACAGAAAACGGATGAAGTCCGTCAGTTGACTTCAGAAATGGAGGACGAAGAGCGGGGGTTGTTGGCAGAGCGTCAGGCGCAATCCTCCAAGGCCGTCCAATTGACAAGTTCCACCATCACATATGGCACGTTGCTGGCATTCCTGGTGGTTGGCGGGTTTGGCTTTCTGATCATCAGAAGCATCACCAGTTCGCTCCAGATCTTAAGGGTGGGAGCGGCGAAACTCGGTGGTGGAGACTATGGCTACCGGGTGAAAGTACATTCAAAAGATGAAGTCGGAGAACTGGCCACCGTTTTCAACCAGATGGGCCAGCAGGTTCAACAACGTCAGGCATCACTTGCCGAACAGGACTGGTTAAAGACCAGCTTGACCAGATTTTCCGCGCTTTTTCAGGGGCAGCGAGATTCGAAGATTGTATGCCAGACGATTTTGGACGAACTGGCTTCGCTTTTGGACGCGCGCCATTCAGTGCTGTATGTTCCCGACGCCATATCGGAAGAAACGGGTCTGAAACTGCGCGCCAGTTATGCCTGCGATGATCCCAAAGACCGGCTTAAACCGGGAGAGGGACTGGTCGGCCAATGCTTTTTGGAGAAGAAACGAATTCTCCTGCAGGAAGTCCCTGACGACTACTTTAAAATCCGGTCGGCCCTTGGGCAGGCGAAGCCGGCAAGCATAGCAGTGCAACCCGCGGTATTTGAAGGCCGGGTAAAAGCAATTCTCGAGCTGGCCTCATTTCAACCCTTCACGGAAATTCAGCTCGCGTTTCTTGACCAGCTCGCCGGAAGCATCGGCATTGTGCTCAACACGATCGAGGCGGGGAGGCGCACTGAAGAGTTGCTGGAACAGTCCCAATCGCTCTCGGCAAATCTTCAAATGCAAACGGACCGGTTGCGCGAATCGGAGAAGCTGTTGCAGCAACAGCAGGAGGAATTAAAACAAAGCAACGAGGAGCTCGAACAAACCAACGAAGAGCTGCGTCAGACCACCGAGGAAATTGAAGAAAAAGCGAACCTGCTGGCCGATCAGAAGAGGGAGGTGGAACGGACCAACCGGGATCTTGAGCAAACCCGGGTTTCATTGGAAGACCAGGCGCAACAACTGGCTTTAACCTCGAAATACAAATCCGAGTTCCTTGCCAACATGTCGCACGAACTGCGGACGCCGTTAAACAGCCTGATGATTCTTTCGAAAATGCTGGAGGAAAATTCCGGGAACAATCTGTCCGCCAAACAGGTGCAATACGCCAAAACGATTCATGCGTCGGGCAATGACCTGCTGGAGCTGATCAATGATATTCTAGACCTCTCAAAAATCGAATCCGGAACGGTGGAGGTGGAACCGGATGAAATGCGCTTCATCGACCTGGGCCGGTTTGTCGAGGACACGTTCCGGCATGTGGCGGAAAGCAAGAAACTGGCCTTGCAAATCCATCTGGACCCGCAGCTTCCCCGGACCATGAGCACCGACGTCCGGCGCCTGCAGCAAGTCATAAAAAACCTCCTGTCCAATGCATTCAAGTTTACGGAGAAAGGATCGGTGCAATTGCAAGCCAGCGTGGCTGCCAGCGGCTGGGATGCGCAGTGCGAAGCCTTGAACCGGGCCGGGAGGGCCATTGCCTTTGCGGTGACAGACACCGGCATCGGCATTCAAAAAGAGAAACAGCAGCTCATCTTTGAAGCCTTTCAACAGGCGGATGCGGGCACGGCCCGGAAATTTGGCGGCACCGGGCTGGGCCTTTCCATCAGCCGCGAAATCGCGAAGCTGTTAAGTGGCTCGTTGCACGTTGAAAGCGTGCCGGGGCAGGGCAGCACCTTTACGCTTTATCTGCCGGTTGCTGTTTCGGGGGAAGACGCACGAAGCCGGCTGAAACAAACGCAGGAAAGCCTGGTTGCATCGAGGCCAACTGTTTCCGTTCCGGCGCGCGAAGCAGTTTCATCTGTCCCGCCGCGCGAAATTATCGCGGATGCGGTGCCGGATGATCAGGCGAACTTGCAACCGGCGGATCTTGTATTGTTGATCATCGAAGATGACCGGAATTTTGCGAGCGTGCTGGTTGAATTTGCACGGGAGAAAAAGTTCAAAGCGGTGGTGGCTCATAGCGCGGCCCAGGGCATCGTCCTCGCGAGCCAGATCAAACCGGCCGCCATTACGCTCGACATCCGTCTGCCGGACAATGACGGGTGGATGGTGCTGGACTGGCTTAAGCATGACCCCAAGACGCGGCACATACCGGTGCACATTGTCTCCGTGGAAGAGGAGCGGGAACGGAGCCTGCGGCTTGGCGCCGTTTCCTTTTTGCAGAAGCCGGTCACGAAAAAGACGCTCGATGACGCGCTCACCCAAACCATCGAATTTATCAACCGGCCGATCAAGAGCCTGCTCATCGTTGAAGATGTTGCCGTGCAACGCCAAAACATTGTCGAGCTGATTGGCAATGGCGACGTGGCGGCAACCGCCGTGGGCACGGGCGCCGAAGCGCTGGCGGCTTTGGAAAAGACCCGCTTTGATTGTGTGGTGCTGGATTTGGGCCTGCCGGACATGGGCGGCACGCAATTGATCGAAGAAATTCAAAAAAGATTCGGACTCCGCGCCCCGCCCGTCATTGTTTATACCAGCAAGGAATTGACCCGCGCGGAAGAGACCCAACTGCGGAAGATTTCCGAATCCATCGTCATCAAAGATGTCCGTTCACCGGAGCGGCTTCTGGATGAGACGGCCCTGTTCCTGCACCGGGTGCAATCGAAGCTTCCCGAGTCCAAGCGTCGCATGATTGAGCAGGTTCATCAGAACGACTCGGTGCTTTCCAACCGGAAAGTGCTGGTGGTGGATGATGACGTGCGGAACATTTTTGCCATTGCCTCCGCTTTGGAAAGCCACCAAATGCAGGTGCTTTACGCGGAAAATGGCCAGGCCGGCATTGAGATGCTAAAAAACAATCCGGACATTGAAGTGGTCCTGATGGATGTGATGATGCCGGAAATGGACGGATTTGAAGCCATTGGCCGCATTCGCCAGATGGAACAATTCAAGAAGCTGCCAATCATATCCGTCACCGCCAAAGCCATGAAAGGCGACCGTGAAAAATGTCTGCAAGTGGGCGCCTCGGATTACATCACCAAACCGGTGAACATGGATCAGCTCCGTTCCTTGCTCCGGGTCTGGCTCTATAAGTGAAAGAAAACAATTTTAGGAGTGGCATGGGGGAAGATAAAAAAGGCATTCAAATGCCGTCTGCCGCCGGGAAGGTGCCGCCCCATTGTCTCCCGGACGTGGAGCGCGAATCCATTGAGCTCAGGCTTTTGCTGGTGGCTGTGTTTGAGCGTTACGGCGTGGATTTTCGGGACTACGCATATTCTTCGCTGAAGCGCCGCGTCATGCGCCGGGTCATTGAGGAAAACACCGGCTCCATCACCGGCTTGCGGGAGCTTGTGCTCACCGACCGGGCGGCCATGGAACGGTTGCTGACGACCCTGACCATTCACGTCACCGCCATGTTTCGCGATCCCGGTTTTTATCTCGCATTGCGGGAAAAAGTGCTCCCGGTCTTGCGAACGTATCCTTTTATCCGTCTATGGGTGGCTGGTTGTTCCACCGGCGAGGAGGTTTATTCCCTCGCCATCCTGTTGCACGAAGAAGGTCTCTACTCGCGCTGCCGCATTTACGCGACCGATTTGCGGGAAACAGTTTTGGACAAGGCCAAAGCCGGCATATTCCCACTGGCGGTGATGCAGGATTACACCCGCAACTACCAACTGGCAGGAGGACAACACGCATTTGCCGAATACTACACCTCGGATAATGAATCTGTCGTGTTCCGGCCTTTCTTGAGGGAAAACGTGGTGTTTGCCACCCACAACCTGGCGGGTGATGCGTCATTCAATGAATTTCACGCGGTTTTTTGCCGGAATGTGATGATTTATTTTAACCGCCTGTTGCAGGAACGGGCCCACCGGCTTTTTTATGAAAGCCTGATCACTTTTGGGTATTTGGGCCTGGGCCGCAGCGAATCAATGCGTTTTGTCACGGGCGAGCATTTATACGAACCGGTGGCAGCCAAAGAACGCATTTTCCGCAAAATCAAATGATTGTCATTGGCGCATCCAGTGGCGGCTTGAAAGCCATGCAAACGCTGTTGGGCGGATTGCCGAAGGCTTTTCCATGGCCGGTGGCGGTGGTTTTGCACCGGCATCGGGAGACGGATGATCTGTTGCAGGTTGTACTCCAAAGGCACAGCGCCCTTCCGCTGATCGAAGCGGTGGATAAGGAATTGATCCGTCCGGGCCATGTTTATATCGCTCCGGCTGACTATCATTTACTGGTCGAACCGGCGCAGTTCAGCCTTTCGACCGATGAACCGGTTTTTTATGCGCGTCCCTCCATTGATGTCCTGTTTGAATCGGCCGCTGACGTTTATGGTCAAATGACTGTCGGCATTATTCTAACTGGCGCCAGCCAGGATGGGGCTCAGGGCGCTGCTGAAATTCAAAGGCGTGGCGGCGTTGTGATCGTGCAGGATCCGGCCACCGCCGAAAATCCAACCATGCCGGTGGCGGCGCTGACTGCGACAGGAACACGTTTCGTTCTGCCGCTGGACCAGATTGCTGCGACCCTGGTCCGAATCACAGAATCAATTGCCAAAAAGTAAGTCATGAACCTGGAAAAAAAAGTCAATATCCTGATGGTTGACGATGAGCCCTCCAACCTGTCAGCGCTTGAAGCAATTCTTGAGGGCTTGGGACAAAATCTGATCAAAGCCGCCTCCGGCCAGGAAGCCCTCCGGCAGGTGCTCGATAAAGACTTTGCCGTCATTTTGCTGGATGTGCAGATGCCCGGCCTGAACGGCATCGAAACGGCGGCATTGATCCGGGAGCGGCAGTTGTCACGGCATATCCCGATCATTTTTTTGACCGGAACGGTGAAAACCGCCGAGATGATGTTTAAAGGTTATTCTGCCGGGGCCGTGGACTATTTGATGAAACCGATTGTTTCAGGAATTTTGCGCGCCAAGGTCGAAGTGTTTGTTGAATTGGCCGTGTCGCGCCAGAAGCTCCAGGAGGAAATTGCCGAGCGCGCACGTATCGCCGCAGAAATCTCCAAACTAAATCTGGCGTTGGAACAAAAAAATGAAGACCTCCGGGAAGCCAACGCCGATCTGGAGTCATTTGCCCACTCGGTTTCCCATGATTTGCGGTCTCCTTTGCGTCACGTCCAAGGTTATCTTGGCATTCTGGAGAAATCCGCCGCCGGGAAACTCGATGACAAGGAACGTCAGCACATCAAGACTGTCAAGGGAGCAACCCAACGAATGGGCCAGCTGATTGATGATCTTTTGGGGTTTTCCCGAATCGGCCGGACACAGCTGCGTAAAACGCCGATCAGCATGGACGCGCTTCTTCAGGAAGTCCTGATGCAAATTCAGCCCGATCTGGCCAATCGCAATATTGTCTGGGAGATCCATCCGTTGCCGCAGGTTTTGGGCGACTACAACTTGTTGCGCCAGGTCTGGGTGAATTTCATCGCCAATGCTGTCAAATACTCCCGTCCCCGCAATCGTGCGAAAATTGAAATTCAAGCGGTGACCAAAGACCACGAGATCATCTTTCAAGTGCGCGACAACGGTGTTGGCTTCGACATGGCTTATGCAGACAAGCTGTTTGGCGTGTTCCAACGGTTGCACCCGGAAAGCGAATTTGAAGGCACCGGCATCGGGTTGGCCAATGTGCGCCGCATCGTTCAACGGCACGGTGGGCGCACTTGGGCTGAAGGCAAGATGGAAGAAGGATCCGCCTTTTATTTCTCATTGCCCGCTTCGTGAATCCTTCTTGGCTGCGTGAAAAATGCCCGGGTTCATCCCAGTCGTTCTGAAGCCACTGCCAGTTCTTCCAAACCGACGCTGGATTCTCCCATAAAATCAATCGCCATTGCGGGAAGTCCGGCGGGCGATCAAATAGCCGATGACCACGCCCAGCCCAACGCCGATGGCGACGGCTTGATATGGATTTTCCCGCACGGCGGTGTCGGTGGCTTTGGCGCCGGCAACGGCCTTGTCGCGGACATTGCCCGCGAGGGCCCGGCCGCTTTCCAACAAGGCCGCCAGACGTTGGCGGGCTTCGGAGACTTTTTCGCCGGCCACCTCAGCCGTGGCTTCCATCAGCGCACGGGCTTCCTCGGCCAGATGGCCGTGTTCATGGCCTTCATGGCCGCCGGTTGAATGTGTTGATTTCGTCATATTTTTAGTTTTTGGCTGGCTTATTTTTTCAGCGGCAAATTTGTCACGTTGCCGGGACGGGCGGCCCCGGGCGAGACGGTCACCTCGAGCACCGAGTTCCGGCCGCCAAACGGATTGTCCACGTTCTTTTTGGCGAGCGGATCGGGTATCCATTGGCCGTCCACGATGAAGCAATATTCATAAGTGCCGGATGCCAGCGCCGTTTCCTTCCACCAATTGCCCCCGCCGGAGGAATGCAGGGTCTTGGCTTCCGGCCGCCAGTTGTTGAAGGTTCCCGCGACACAGACATTGACGGCTGTGGGGTGGGTAAATTCAAAACGGACGGGAACTAATTGCGGGCTGGCACCCGGGATATTGTCGTGATTATGGTTGTGTTTCATAGTTGTGGTTCCCCGACGTCACTGCGGCCTGGACCCCGGCGCCGGGAAATAAATTGTTCTTCAGGGTTTTGATTCTTTGACGGGGTCAAAGTCTCCCAAGGCAGACCATACCAACCCGCTGCCGATGGAACCATGGGGTGTTCACCCCATTCTGGCGTGCCCTGGGAGAGGACCACGAATTTTCAGAAGGTGAAAGTTTTACGGTGCCGGATCGGGCCGGGCGGCGGGCGGCTGATCCAGCACTTCCCGCAATTTGTTCGCCAAGGCGGCGGGGGTGAACGGTTTGGACAGCAGGGCCACGCTCTGGTTTAACATGCCCTGATGAACGACGGCATTTTTGGTGTAGGCGGAGGTGAAAAGAATCCGGGTGTGCGGATGCAACGCCTGCATGCGGTCGGCGAGTTCCTTGCCGCTCATGTGGGGCATCACCACGTCAGTGAACAACAGATCAATGTGTCCCACATCCTGCCGCTGTTTCAGGCTCAGGGCTTCGATGCCGTTGGCCGCCGAAAGCACCGTGTACCCGAGCCGCGTCAATAGCGTGGCGGCCATTTCGCGCAAGGCGGGATCGTCCTCGACCAGCAGGATGGTTTCGGTGCCGCGCGGCAGATTCGGCGTGTCGAGCCGCCGGCGGGGCGGGGTGGCCTCCGTTTCAAATTGCGGCAGATAAACTTTGAAGGTGGCACCCCGGGAGGGTTCGCTATAGACGCTGATATGCCCGCCGCTTTGTTTGATGATGCCGTAACAGGTGGACAACCCCAGTCCCGTGCCCTGGCCGACTTTCTTGGTGGAAAAAAACGGCTCAAACATGCGCGTCTTCACCTCCGGACTCATTCCGACGCCGGTGTCCGTGATGGCCAGCATCACATAACCGCCCGGCTTGAGTTCGGGATAACGTCCCACGGTGTCCTGGTCGAAGGTGACGTTCGCCGTTTCCAGGATGAATTTGCCGCCGTTCGGCATGGCATCGCGCGCGTTCATGGCCAGGTTCATGATCACCTGTTCGATCTGGCCCGCATCCGCCCGGACCATCGCCAAGTCAGGGGTGGCAATGATCTGCGTGGCCACGCCCGCGCCCATGAGATGGTGAAACACCCCTTCCATGCCCGCGATGATGCGGTTGAGATCGAGGTTTTCCGGCTGTAGAAGCTGCTTGCGTCCGTAGGCCAGGAGTTGCCGGGTCAGCGTGGCCGCCCGGGTGGCGGCCAGGTTGATCTCGCTGGCGTTTTTAGCCAGCGAACTCCCGGTGGGAAGATCGCCGAGGAGCAATTCGCTCTGGCCGATGATCGCCGTGAGGATGCTGTTGAACTCATGCGCAATGCCGCCGGCCAGGCGGCCGACGGTTTCCAGTTTCTGGGATTGAAACAGTTGCTCTTCGAGCCGGCGGCGGTCGGTGATGTCACGGCCGATGCCCAGCACCCCGATGGTTTTCCCGCTGCCATCCTTCTGCGCGGTGAGGGTCATCTCCATGCGGGCGGGGCGCGGCAGATCCGGATGGCCGCGCAATTCATGCACCGGCGTCGGCTCGCCCCGCAAAACACGTTTAAACATCTCCCGCGCCAGCGGCAAATCATCGGGATGAACCATGGGCGCGAAGGGCTTGCCCAGCCAATCGGCACGCGCAATTTCCGCGATGACCTCGACGGCGGGATTCAACGAGGTGAACGTGCCGTCCGGCGCGATGGTGAAGATCGCATCGCGGGCGTTGTCAATCAGGCTGCGGTAGCGTTCCTGGGAATCCCGCACCAGTTCTTCCGCCCGCTTGCGTCCCGTGATGTCCATGGTCTGGGAGACGAAGTAACGCGGCTCGCCCTGCTCATCACGGACGATTGAGACGCTCAATAATACTGTGATGAGATGCCCCTCCCGGTGGACATAGCGTTTCTCCGTCTGGTAAAACAGGATTTCGCCGGCGATCAGCCGCCGCATCTGTTCCAGGTCTTTTTTGAGATCATCGGGAAAAGTGATGTCATGGAAGCTGCGGGTGAGCAGCTCGGCCCCATCGTACCCGGTCAGTTCGCAAAGTGCGCGGTTGACCTTGAGCCACCGGCCCTCGGGCGACACGAGCGCCAGGCCGATCGGCGCATGCTCGAACGCGCCGGAAAAACGCGCCTCGCTTTCGCGCAACACCACCTCGCTCCGCTTGCGCCGGGTGATGTCGCTGATGATACCCAGCATCCGCTCGCTCCGCCCGTCCGCCGTCACGTAAATCCGCCCGTGCATTTCGATCCAGTGAATGCTGCCGTCCGGCCAGACCACGCGGCATTCCAGGCTCGTGTCGTGCAATTCCGCCAGGGCCTGCCGGAACCGCCGGTCCAGGAGGTCGCGGTCGTCGGGATGAACGTGCCGGAGAAAAGTGGCGTAGCTCCAGTCCGGAACCGGCTCCCGGTAACCAAAGGCCAGGTCGTGCCGGAGCGAACGCCGCGACGTGCCCGTCGCCAGGTCCCAGTCCCATTCCCCGATTTGCGCGGCCTCCAGGGCGAATTCCAGGCGCGCGTGGCTTTCATGCAACGATGCCTCCGCCTGCCGGTGCCCCGCGACTTCCGCCTGGAGCGCGTGGTTGGTCTGCTGCAACTCCGCGGTGCGCACGGCCACCAGGTCCTCCAACGCTTCCATTTTTTCCTGGGCGAGCTGGTGCAGCCGCCACTTCTCCGTGAGCGCATGCGCCAGTTGCCGCACCTCCACGGCGTCAAACGGCTTCTTGAGAATGAGCCACCCGTCATGCCGGCCCGGCTGGGCCGACATCCCGCCGTTCCACGAATAATCGGAAAAGGCGGTGCAGATCACCATCTGAAGGCGTGGGTCCCGCTCCCAAATTCTTCGGGCGGTCTCCAGACCCTCCCATCCCGGCGACATCCCCACATCCACAAACGCCATGGCATACGGCCGCCCGGCTGCCAGCGCTTTTTCCACCAGCAAAATGCCCTCCTGTCTTTGATCGGCCGAATCCACTTCAAACGCCGGCGGCCGGACCGCCTCCGTCGTGGCGGTCACCGAGGGGGAGGAAGTCAGGATTTTGCGAAAATCTTCGTGGATCGGACGATCGTCATCAATGATGAGAATCCGGCCATTCCTCTCGTCAGACGGTTTGTTCATAGGCATTCTTCCAGGTCAGGCGGGGCGATTAGGCCGACCCTTTCCCGCCTCCCGCCAAACAGTGTACACTCCGGCATTGCCATGATTTCCTCGCGCGCATAACGGTGCGGGCTTCACCGGGCATCCAGCAATTCGCGCACCTTGGAAAGCAGCGTCGCCTGCGTGTAAGGCTTGGGCAGAAATTCCACTCCCGGCTCCAGCACCCCATGGTGGCTGATCGCGTCATCCGTGTAGCCCGAGGTGAACAAAATCTGGATTTCCGGGTACGCCGTTTTCAACCACTCCGCCATCACCTTGCCCCCCATCAGCGGCATGATCACATCGGTGATCACCAGCCGGATCGGCGGCCCCTTGTGCTCCCGCACCACGCGCAACGCGTCCTGCCCGTTGGCCGATGTCAGCACCGTATAGCCCTGCGCCTCCAGCACCCCGCGCGCCAGATGCCTCACCGATGGCTCGTCCTCCACCATCAGCACCGTTTCCGTGCCTCGTGGCAAAGGCCGGTTCTGGGCCGGTTTGGCCGCCGCCGCCAGCGGCTGTTCCACGCGCGGAAAATAAATCCTGAAGGTGGTGCCCCTGCCCAGTTCGCTCTGAACCTCGATGCGCCCCCCCGATTGTTGCACGATGTTGTGACACGTCACCAGCCCCAGACCCGTGCCTTTGCCCGGCGCTTTCGTCGTGAAAAACGCCTCAAACAGATGGGCCTTCACCTCCTCGGTCATGCCCACCCCCGTGTCGCTCACGGCGAGCATCACATAATCTCCCGCCCGGGCGCCGGGGTGCGTGACGGCATCGGCGTCATCCAGCGTCACATTGCTGGTGGCGATCGTCAGCTTGCCCCCGTCCGGCATCGCATCGCGTGCATTGACCGCCAGATTCATCAGCACCTGTCCGAGATGGCCGGAATCCGCCTTGATCCGCCCCAGGTCCGCTCCCGGCAGGATGGTCACCGGGATATTCTCGCCGATCAGCCGCCGCAGCATCTTGTGCAGGTCGCGGATCACGTCATTGAGATCCAGCACCACCAGTTGCACCGTTTGCTTGCGGCTGAACACCAGCAGTTGCCGCGTCAGTCCGCTCGCCCGCTCCGACGCATGCTCAATCTCCTCGGAATATTTTCGCAGCGGACTCTCCTTCGGCAGGCTCGCGGTGATCAGGCCGATGTAGCCCATGATGATCGCCAGGATGTTGTTGAAATCATGCGCCACCCCGCCGGCCAGCTGCCCCAGCACCTCCATCTTTTGCACCTCGATAAACTGCGCTTCCAGCCGTTTGCGGCCGGAAACATCAATGCCCGTTCCGATCACGCACACCCTTCCTTCCATCTTGATCTTTTGCCCGGTAAAATAGTAGGGCGTCCGCGTACCGTTTTTGGACGTGAAATGCGCCTCGGCATGCATCGTCCCTTCCGTGGAAACCGTCTCGATCTTTCTGGCGACCTGGTCCCGTTCATCGCCCGTAAAAAAATCCACGAGCTTCATCCGGACGATTTCCTCCCGGTCATGACCTGAGACGCGTTCGAAATTCGTGTTCCACCGCAAAAAATGTCCCGTCCCGTCAATCAGATAAAAAATCCCCGGCAAACTGTTCAGGGTCGCCTCCGAAAAATGACACTCGTTCTGGATCATCTTCTCCGCCCGCTGCAGCTCGTTTCGTTCGGCCACCTCCTGCATTGCCCGGCGCACCGCCGGGGCCAGCCGGGCCAGCCGCTCCTTCAGCACATAATCCGTCGCCCCGCTCCTCATCGAATCAATCGCCAATTCCTCCCCCAGCGTCCCCGACACCAGGATCAGCGGAATTGCCGGCCATCGCGCGCGCGCAATCCCGATTGCCGACAGCCCGTCAAACTTCGGCAGCGAGAAATCCGAGAGAATCAGGTCAATGCCGCCCTGCTCCAATGCCCCCACGAACTCCTCCCGGGTTTCCACGCACTTGATCTCGCAGACGATGCCCTCGCTTTCCAGCGCCGAGTGGATCAGCGCCATATCGTTTGGATCATCTTCCAAATGCAGGATGTTCAACGGCGATTTCATTTTAAACCGGGTTTTTTCCAGTCCCGCCTCCCGTGTGTAAACGCCATTGTCCCAGCCGTCGCCAATTGCCTTTGATGAAATCATAGTTTGTCCTCCCGCAGGTCCCAAAAACTCCAACTACCGGCTGCCGGCTCTTTTTCCTCCAGCAGACACCCGTCGTCCTGTCTTTGTCTGGAAGGGAAGGAACGGGAAGGTTGGCTGCCTGGCAGCCGAAACCATTTGTGCTTAAAAGTCGGAAGAATCAGGAAAACGCGACGTAAAGAAGTATTTGCAACATAAGGCTCCCCATTACAGCTTGAGAAACTCATCAGCCGTTCAGCCACCACATCGCCGAAATGATCCAATATTTTTACCACAGGACTCGAACCCGAACAAAAAGCCTTCCCGTTAAGCTCTATCAGGCTCACGTTCATAATTACACATTTTAAAATATCCCGCAACACGTTTCATTAAAGCATCTTGCACATATCTATGCCAGTCCTGAACGGGTCACCCTTGGAGGAAAATGTTTATCCCGTTCAATGACTTTCTGCATGATGGCGCAACGACTTGCTAAAGCATTTCTGCTGCCAAATTCCCGTGAATTCCCAGATGCTTGCCCGTGGCGAAACCAAACCCTCTGCGCCGCATTATTTTCGCCCCCTCTTCATTTTATTCTCTCCGGGAACCAACGATTTTTCATGTTCGCGGGCTATTCTCACGCCCTGAGGATGTTTATGTCCCGGCCGTCGCTTCCGTCCCTTTCCAGGTTGTTCGGGATCATCCATCGGATTCCTGAGTGTCAGCCGGTTACCGGATGGAACGGCACCCGATCCGTTTCCTGCGTTACGCAAGTTGCGGCAAAGCTTCTTCCACTTCCTTTTGCGGTGGCGGCTCATTCACCGCCGCCCAAAAGATGCCCAGTTGCTTGACCGCCTCCATAAAGTCAGGAAAATCCACGGGCTTCACCACATAGGCGTTGACGCCGTATTGGTAACATTTGGCCAGGTCCGGCGCTTCGCGCGAGGACGAAAGCACCACCACGGGGATCGTCTTCAAACGCTCGTCCGCCTTGATGATTTTCAATACTTCCAGCCCGTTCACCTTGGGCATCTTGAGATCCAGCAGCACCACCACCGGGTCACCACCCGTGCGGCCCGCGAATTTTCCCCGGCGGTAAAGATAATCCAGCACCTCTTCGCCGTTGGCCACCACCGTCACCTGGTTGGCCAGATGATGCTCCTCGAGCGCCGTCAGCGTCAGTTCCACATCCCGCGGATCATCTTCCGCCAGCAGGATGTTTCTAATTTCCTTCGTTTCAGTTTTTTGGACATTCATTCAAATATGGAGGGGTTGTTTTGGGATCGAAAAATAAAAGGTCGCCCCTGCGTTGACCGCCCCCTCCGCCCAGACCCGGCCGCCGTGCCGGCGGATGATGCGCTGCACATTGGCCAGGCCGATGCCTGTGCCCTCGAACTCGTCCTGGCTGTGCAGGCGTTGGAACACGCCAAACAGCTTGCCAACATAACGCGGATCGAAACCCGCGCCGTTGTCGCGGATGAAGATCGCCGTCTCGTCCTCACTGCCCGGCGCGCAGCCGATCTCGATTTTCGCCTCGGCCCGGCCGCCCGTGAACTTCACCGCGTTGGACATCAGGTTCACCATCACCATGCGCAGCAGGGCGCGGTCGGCCCAGGCCGGGGGCAGCGGGCGGATGTTCCACATGATCTTCCGCGCCTTGGTCTCCGCTTGAAAAACCTCCAAGACCTCCTGGATTAGCTGGTCCAGGTTCACCTCCGTTTTTCGCATCTCCGATTGGCGGATGCGCGAAAAGACCAGCAGGTCATCAATCAATTCCCCCATCCGTCCCGCCGAGCGGGAAATCGTCGCCAGATGCTGGAGACTCTTTTTGGAAAGCGCCGGCCCCGCGTCCTTCTCCAGCAGATCCACGAAACCCATGACGTGTCGCAACGGTGCCCGCAAATCATGCGAGACGGAATAGCTGAACGACTCGAGTTCGTCGTTGGCGGATTGCAGTTGCGCCGTGCGGTCGATGACGCGCTGCTCCAGTTCCGCATTGAGACGGCGGATCTCCGCCTCCGCGTGTTTGCGCTCGCCGATTTCCTCCTGCAATTTGCGATTCGCCAGATTGGCGGCTTCCGTGAGTTCGTGCTGGCGCACCGACCCCAGCATCAACGCCTCGTTCATGGCCTTCACGTCGAGACCCAGATGCGAAAAATCCGGCGGCCCGCCCTTCCTATCCAACATTGAGTTCGCTTCCATAAACATTCTTTTACGTCAACGCCTTCGGTTCCGGCGCGGCCTCTTCCCGGCGGCCGATTCGCTGCGGAATACCCGTGCTCAACCCGGCATAATCCGTCTGGCGCGGGTGGATGACCACCACGCCCTTATCGGAGATGATGTATTCGCGGATGTCCTTGCTGTGATTGCCCCCGCGCATTTTGATGACCACCATCACCTTCCGCAACTGCCCGTCAATCTCCACGTAACGCATCCGGATGATGTCATCCGTGAGAAACGAGATCGCATAATGACTGAACGGCATCGCGGTGTAGGTGTCCTCCACCTCCACCGTGCTGAGAATCGTAATCCCTGCCCCCGTCAACGCCCCGATCATCCGGTAAAGCGATTCGCGAAAGTCCTCCCGGAATCCCGGCGCCAGCGCCATCTCAAAACCCACCAGCGAATCAATC
>FTAN01000034.1_pt1 | contig 17046 bp, 16 predicted proteins | sample 1639101 | NCBI WGS metagenome assembly FTAN01 (sample SAMEA3914812, study PRJEB12502) | metagenome | biome: forest; material: soil | place: Canada | collected 2011-07-07 | depth 0.1 m | reverse complement strand
GCCAGGCCGCAGAGCGAAAACGGATTCAAAGTGGAATTGTCCAAACGCTGCCTCGTGCATGCGCTCAAAGTCGCGACCCAAACCGCTTAAACCACCAGCACCACCAGCCCAGGAGATTTTATCATGTCAGCCGCCGAAAACGCCCCGCTGTCGATCATTGGCAAAGCCACGCCCCGCGTGGACGGCCCCTTGAAGGTCAGTGGGCGCGCCATGTATACCTCGGATTACAATTTTCCCAATGCGCTGTACGCGGTTCCCGTCGGCAGCACCATCGGGAACGGAGAAATCCTGCAAATAGATACGGACGCCGCCGGGCAGATGCCTGGTGTGCAGGCCATCTTCCAGCGTCAGAATATTGGCAAACTCTTTCGTGCGAAAACCAAGTTTAGCATCGGACCCGATGTGACCATCCTGGATGAGGATCGGCCGCCGTTCGCAGACGATCTCATCCGCTACTACGGGCAGTATGTCGCCCTCGTCGTGGCGGATACGTTCGAGCAGGCCAAAGCCGCCGCCGATGTCGTGAAGGTGACTTATCGCGAGACGCCGCCGAATGTGGATCCCAACCTTTTCCCGGGGGCTGAACCGTCGAAAGTCGAGAGCGAACGGGGCGATGCGGATAAAGCTTTTCGCGAAGCCGCCGTGCAGGTGGATCAGACCTACCGCCTCCCGCCCGAGACGCACAATCCCATCGAATTGCACGCGAGCGTCGCGCTCTGGGACGGAACCTCGTTCACCCTCTACGAATGCACGCAGGCCGTGGTCAACCATCGCAATGTGATGGCGCAAATCCTCGGCGTGCCCACGGAAAATGTCCGGATCATCTCCCGGTTTCTGGGCTCCGGTTTCGGCGGCAAGCTCTGGCCGTGGACTCATGCCCCGCTCGCGGCCGCCGCCGCGCGGCAGCTCAACCGCCCGGTCAAGCTGGTCCTCAGCCGCCGCATGATGTTCCAGACCGTCGGACATCGTCCCCGCGTCGAACAGCGCATCCGTCTGGGCGCGAGTCCCGACGGCAAGCTGGCCTCATTGCAACACGACTATGTCAACCATACGTCCATCCTGGATGATTATAAGGAAAACTGCGGCGAGGTGACCCCGTTCATCTTTAGTGTTCCCAACCTGCGGGTCACTTCCGCCCTGGCCCGGCGCAATGTCGGCCCGTCCACTTCCATGCGCGGTCCCGGAGCGGTGCCCGGCCTCTTTGCTACCGAATCCGCCATGGATGAACTCGCCATCGCGCTGAAGATGGATCCCGTGCAACTTCGCCTCCTGAATGAGCCGGAAATTGACGAGGGTCTGAAAATCCCGTTTTCATCGCGGCACCTCCGCGAGTGTTTCACCACCGGCATGGAAAAGTTTGGCTGGTCACAGCGCAATCCCGAAGTGGGTTCCATGAAACGCGATGGATTGACCCTGGGTTGGGGCATGGCCGGCGCCTCCTGGATTGCCGAGCGTTTCGGATCCAGCGCCCGGGTAGAGTTACGGGATGATGGAACCGCCCGCGTCTCCAGCGCCACTCAGGACATCGGCACCGGCACCTACACCGTTCTGGCGTTGCTGGCGGGCGAGAAGCTTGGGCTGCCCGTCGAAAAAATCGAAGTCCTGCTCGGCGACACCCGGTTGCCACCGGGCGCCTTTTCCGGCGGTTCCATGGCCACCGCCTCGGCCATCCCGGCCGTGATGGAGGCGGCGGAAAAGGCCGTGGCTTCACTCCTGTCGGCCGCAACCATGGCACCCTCAAAATTCGCCGGCATGAACCCCTCGGACCTCGCGTACAGCCACGGCCGCGTTCATCCGAAACAGGAACCGGCGGCCAATGGCGTTCCCTTCGAGGAATTTCTCCGGCTGGGCAATCTGCAGTCCGTTTCCGGTTTGGGCTCCGCCGAGGGAACTTTCTTGAAGGAGAAGCCAAAATTTTCCAGCCACTCCTTCGGCGCCCAGTTTGTCGAGGTCACCTGGCAGCCGGAGATCGCCCGGCTCCGCGTCAGCCGCGTCGTCACCGTCATTGATGCCGGCCGGATTTTGAACCCCCTCACCGGGCGCAACCAGATCGAGGGTGCCGTCGTCATGGGCATCGGCATGGCGCTCTTTGAGGAGACCTCTTACACCCCGCAAAATGGCGCACCCATCAACTCCAGTCTCGCCGACTACATCGTGTCTTCCAATGCCGACGTCCCCGATCTCGAAGTGCATTTCCTGGATTACCCCGACCTGAATCTGAACGAGCTCGGCGCGCGCGGCATCGGCGAGATCGGCCTCGCCGGCGTCGCCCCCGCCATCGCCAACGCCGTCTATCATGCCACCGGCATCCGCGCCCGCGAACTGCCCATCAAGATCGAAAACCTCATCGGGTGACATATCCCGCCCCGTTCCGATTTCGCGAATGGGCGTCACCAATCCAATCGCTTAAAACTCCAAATAACCTGCGAACGTTTTCCCCTCTCCTCGGAGGAGAGGGCAGGGGTGAGGAGGTCGTTTCCACTAACTTTTCATGGTCGTCCATTTACCCGTCCGGCCCAATCTTTTCAGAGATTTGAAGGCCAGATTTGAAGCTCAATCCAAGGTCCACCTAACTCTTCACCGCAGCCAACCACCGGAAACGGGTCGGAAACGATTCTTGATATTGTCCCATTGACCGGCTGTTCCTTCCGGCGGCGGGATTGGCCGATTGCGAAATCTCCGCATAAAACCTTTGTACTTTCTGTGTTCTTTGCGTTCTTTGCGGTTAAATGGACGTTTGCTTGGAACCATGGTTCCAAGCCGTAAAAATTGACAAAACGCTAGATCTGGCATAGAGAGTATAAGGCACTCAAGGCAACGCGTACCGGATTTAAACCCTGTTCCAAAATACCCACATTAAAAAACTGTTCCTCATGCTTGCGCTGATGGTCGGCTTGGGCTGGTTGCTGACGGGATCAGCAACGGCGCAGACCTTCACGAATCTTTATGGTTTTACCGGAGGCAGCGATGGTGCCATTCCCTCTGCCGGAGTAATCCTGTCGGGCAACCTCTTATACGGCACGGCTTTCGACGGCGGCAGCAACCGGTGCGGCACCGTGTACTCCGTGCAAACCAATGGTGCAAATTTCGCACTTCTCCATACGTTTGATTCCACCAACGGTGCGTTTCCTTCACCTGAATTGATCTTGTCCGGCAATATCCTGTATGGCACGACCCAGAATGGCGGCACCAACAACCGGGGCACCGTGTTTTCCGTCAGCAATAACGGCACCGCCTTTGCCGACCTGCATAGTTTCAACAACAGTGACGGCGCCAATCCGAACGCCGGCGTGATTTTATCCGGCAGCACTCTGTATGGATTGGCGCAGGAGGGCGGCACCAATGGCAACGGCACCATCTTCGCCATGAACACTGATGGCAGCGGCTTCACCAACCTGTATGAGTTTTCAGCCGTGCACACCAATTCCGCGGGCATTTATACGAACGGCGACGGAGCTTTTCCGTGGGGCACCTTGATTTTATCGGGCAACATACTTTATGGCACCGCGCAAAATGGCGGCACCAACGGCAACGGCACACTCTTCGCCATCAACACCGACGGCAGCGGCTTCACCAACCTTTATACTTTCTCAGCCGGAACTGTGAATGACGTAGGCAATGCCACCAACGGCGACGGAGCCTATCCCTCGTCCGGAGTGATCTTGTCGGGCACCACGTTGTACGGCACGGCCCGGTTAGGTGGCACTGGCGGCAACGGCACGATCTTCGCCTTCGACACTCAGGGGACGGGCTTCAAGACCCTCTATAGTTTCTCGGAAGGCGTGATCACCAATTTTCAAAATTTTGTGAATTACGTCGTCAACGGCGACGGGGCCAATCCCGGTGCCTTGACCTTGTCTGGCAACACCCTCTATGGCACGGCCATGAACGGCGGCACCAATGGCAACGGCACCGTGTTTGCCATTAATGCCAGCGGTACGAATTTCGTGGATCTCTATGCTTTCTCCGCGTCAGCCTCGCATTTCGCCGGCTTTATCGCCAACAGCGACGGAGCCGATCCGGTGGGCGGATTGTTTTTATCCGGCAGCACCCTGTACGGAACCGCGGAGCAGGGCGGCACCAATCACAGCGGCACCGTGTTCAGTGTTACGTTGGCCCAGCCGTCAACCGTCGCGCCGCAATTGACCATCATTCCATCCCCGCCCAACAACGTCATTTTGGCGTGGCCGACCAATGGCATCGGCTTCACCTTGCAATTCACTTCCGACCCCGGTTCCCTAGCTTGGACCAACATTTCTTCCGCCCCCGTCGTCATTGACACGAACAACACCGTAACCAGTCCCATCACCGGCACGCAGATGTTTTTCCGTCTAAGCCAGTAAGTGCCCAGGTGTTTTTAAAATTGCCGCCGTCCTCTTTTTTACTCTCCCGGAGAATAACACCCTGCCAAAAATCCTTATTTTCCACGGTTTTTATTTTTTCGACCCCCTGAATTTTTATTCTTCCAGAGAGTAACGTTTTTCCGAGCTCGCATGCTATTCTCACGCCGTCGGGGTGGAGACTTTGCCGTCGGCGAATCGGAGGGACAACGATGGCGCTCAGCGCTTTCCACGAGTCCCATTTTAAGGTCAGCGATCTTTGACATAGCAAAGCAATATAGCGGCGCTTCAACCGGGGCGTGAACCCGCGCGCAGCGTCTTGGAGTGCGGCGGCCCTCCGCCGCTTTCGCGCGCACCGCCGAGAGACAAGCCATTGGCGGCCCGGCCCGGTGAATCGCGTTCCCTGGTATTGCCCGGTGGCCTACACTCCCAAGCCGTCCTTCTGTCCCGTCCTTGAAGGATGTTTTCAGGGCTATTCTGGGCTCCGAAAGTCTGCGAAAGGATAAAAAAGTGTCCGGAGGTCTAAGCGAACAAAGGATACGCGGATCCTTGGGCTTCAGCCTTCAGCCCGGGCTCTTCAGGCCTATTCAACCTTATCCCGGGATATTCATTGAGGAGTTTCCGCTTTCTCGCCGCACCGCCGGCTGAATTTCAGTGTTCCTTTCCCCAAAAAAAGCTACCTTGCCCGCATGGCACTGGTGCGGATTTTGATTGATGGTTACAGCCTGTTGCATAGCTGGCCGGAGCTGGCACCGGGCGTGCCCCGCCATTCCGAGTCGGCCCGCGATGCTTTGGTGGAGATGCTCACCCATTATCAGGACGCCAGCGGCACGCCTGTAACCGTGTTTTTCGACGGCCAGGGCCCGCGCCGCACCAAGCCCAAGAATGAATCGGGCCGCGCCGTCGAGGTGCTTTTTTCCAACAGCGGCCAGACGGCGGATGACCTGATCGAACGCGCCGCCCACCGGTTCCAAGACTACGGTGAAGTGCTGGTGGTGACCGATGACCGGGCGGAGCGCGATGTCGTGGGTGGCTTCGGCGGCTCCGTGGCGGGTTGTGCGAATTTCATTCACATGATCCAAAATGCTCTGGCTGATCTGGAAGAAAACATGAACAATCATAACCGGAACGAAAAGAAACGGTTTTCCCGATTGCGCTGAAACCATGAAAATAAATTTGCCCGGCCCCCAAACCTCCGCCTCCCTCACCAGTCGGGGCCTTGCCGGCTTGCTCGCTCTGGTTCTCTTTTTGAGCGCCTCGATTCACGCCCTCGCCCAGGAACGTTTCCTGTTCGTTTTTGACACTTCGGCGGCCATGAAAAAGCGGCTGCCGGCGGTCGAGACCGAACTCAAAGTACTTTTTGTCTCCAACCTGAGCAATAACCTGCAATCGGGCGACAGCGTGGCTGTCTGGACTTTTGGCGGCAAGGTTCATGCCGGTGAGTTTCCGTTGATGAACTGGCAGCCAGCCAATGGAATGGCCGTGGTAACCAATATGATGGACTACGTCCGCAAACAGGATTTCTGGGGCGAGACGCATTTCGAGCCGTTGCAAACAATGCTCGACCGGGTCATCGCGCATTCCGAGCGCCTGACCATCGTGATTTTCTGCGACGGCGACGGGCAGATTTTCGGGACGCCCTATGACGACGGAATCAACGAGAGCATGGGACAGGCAGCGGAGGAGCGCAAAAAACACCATCAGCCGGAACTCATGATCCTGCGGACCCAGCGAGGAAAATATGTCGGTGCCACGGTGACTTTTCCGCCTTCTCTGCCAATTGTGCCGCCATTCCCGCCACCGCCGGTGCAGGAGCCGGCTGCTCCGGCACCCGTCCCAGCCGTCCCTGTCTCGGCACCGGCACCTCCCGAGCCTTCCCTGCCGCCCCTCATCATCGTAGGCACTTCCGCCGGCACGGATATCACTGCGGTTGCCCGGTTTGCCGCGACGAACCAACCGGTCAGGCCGAAGGTGTTCAAACCCAAGCCCATGGTGATCAATCCCGAACCCTCTTCGCTCACGGCCACCGGTGCGGTGGTGGCAGCCTTGACCACTAATCCCGTCGTCAGCCCGGTAGCGACTCCGGTGATAAGTCCGGCAACCAACTTGGTGGCTCCCCCGGCTGCCACGCCGGTCGCCATCTTGTCTCCAACCAACGCCACCCCTACCAATTCGATGGCGGGAACGGTGCCTGGCAGCCTTGATTCCGGCACGAAGACCCTGTTGGCGGTGGGCGCCGTATTTTTCGTGGCCGCGGCCGCGCTGGTGACATTTTTGGTGGCACGTAAACGCCGCCCGCGAGCCACCCTGATCACCAGCCTGATGTCGGATGACCCGCGCCTCCGAAAATGATGCATTCCGCGCGTGACTTTTGAACGCCGGTCTGGAAAATATCACCTTCATGAAATTGTCCCGTTTATTTTGCACCTGGAGTTTTGCCGCCCTGCTCGCCGCCGGCTGCTCAAACGAAAAACTGGCTCCGTCGGCGACGGAAACCTCGGCCAGCTCATCCAACGCCGCCGCTGCCTCCGCCGCCGCCCCCGCCACCACGACCAACCAGGCGCTGGCCGCCTTGGGCACCAATGACGTGGGCGTAATCACCACTTCCGAAGGCGTGATGGTGGTGGAGTTTTACCCCGATGTCGCCCCGCACCACGTCGAGAATTTCGAGAAACTCGCCCGCAGCGGGTTCTATGACGGCACCGCCTTTCACCGGGTCATCAAGGGTTTCATGATCCAGGGTGGCGATCCGAACACCAAGGATGACAACGCCAAGGACACCTGGGGTCAGGGCGGTCCCGGTTACACGATCAACGCCGAATTCAATTCCAAGCATCACGCCCGCGGCATCCTTTCCATGGCGCGCACGCCCGACCCGAATTCCGCCGGCAGCCAGTTTTTCATCTGCCACGCTGACGCCGGCAATCTCGACGGCCAGTACACCGTGTTCGGCAACCTGGTCGAAGGCTATGATGTGCTGGACAAAATCGCCACCACGCCCACCGAAGGCCCCGACCGCCCGGTCAAGCGCATGAGCATCGTCAGCATCAAGATCGAGCCGGCCAACACCGTGCAGTGAGCCAATCAAACCATTCTAAAATTATGAGCGAAATCGCAATCATCAAAACCACCGAAGGCGACCTGACCGTTGAATTCTGGTCGGATGTCGCGCCCAAGACGGTTGAGAACTTCAAAACCCTGATCAAAAAGGGATTTTATGACGGCACGGCGTTTCATCGGGTCATCAAGGGTTTCATGATCCAGGGCGGCGATCCGCTCACCAAGGATCCGGCCAAGGAATCGGCCTGGGGCACCGGCGGTCCCGGTTACACCATCAAGGCCGAATTCAACGACCGCTCGCACAAGCGCGGCGTGCTCTCCATGGCGCGCTCGAATCATCCCGATTCCGCCGGTTCGCAATTTTTCATCTGCCACGGCGACCCCTCCTTTCTTGATAATCAGTACACCACCTTCGGCAAGCTGATCAAGGGCGACGACGTGTTGGAAAAGATCGCCACCACCCCCACGCATCCGCAGGATCGCCCCAACAAACGCATGGGCATCATCAGCATCACCCTCGCCCCCGCCGAGCCGGCGAAGTGAGCCAAAATTTGACACGCCGGCGGCGGATTTTTCCGCTTCCGGCGTGATTGTTTTCCTGATTCAATCGTCATCGTGGAAACCTCCCAACTTGCCCAGATTCTAGTCGCCCTCGGCTGTCCCACCGAAAAGTCCGGCGAGATGGCGGCGCAACTGGACAAGCGTGCCCGTCAGCTCGCCGCCGAAAAAGACCGTCCCTACGAGGAGGCCCTCAAACATTTGCTCACCCTGATGAAACAAGGCTGGGCCGCCCCCAAGAACGGTTGAGCGCCGGTTGCCGACCGCCGCGTCTTGAAAGTATTTTCTGGCTTCCGCCGCCCGGGTTCTGAATTCTGTCGGCATGATTCGTCCTTGGAAAAGAATCCGCTCCACTCCGGTTGGCGATTTCCGTATTTTCAAACTCCGCTCCGACATCAGTGCCAATCCGCGCACCGGCGAGGAACGGGATTTCTATGTTTTGGATAGCGTCAACTGGGTCAATGTCATCGCGCTCACGCCCGACCGGCAGATCGTAATGGTCGAGCAGTATCGCCACGGCTCCGGCACCGTGGAACTGGAAGTTCCCGGCGGCGTGATGGATCCCGGCGAGACGGATCCGGTGGCGAGCGGAGTGCGCGAGCTTCGCGAAGAGACCGGCTACGCCGGCAGCCCGGCGCGTCTGTTGGGACAGGTTCTCACCAACCCCGCCATCTTCAGCAACTCCTGTTTTACTGTGCTCGTGGAAAATTGCCGCCTGCAACACAGCGTGGACTTCGATCCGGACGAAGATCTCGTCACCCGGCTCATCCCTGTTGCCGACATTCCGCAACTCGTCGCGGAGGAAAAAATCCGGCACTCCCTCGTCGTGGTGGCGCTCTACCACCTCGACCTGTGGCAACGAGGCATCAAAAAACTGGCGGGGGACGCCTGATGCTGCCGTGCCCATTTTCCTCGAATGTCAACGTTGCACGGCCTGTTGCCGCTGGCCGGGGCAGGTGCGTTTGACCGATGAGGAAATCGCGCGGCTCGCCGGTTTCAAAGGCCTCACCGAATACGAATTCATCCAACGTTTCACCCGCCTCCGCGCCGACCGCCAGGGCCTCGCCTTGCTGGAACGCCCCGATGGCGCGTGCATCTTCCTCGAAGGCGAAAATTGCGCCGTACAGCCGGTGAAACCGCAGCAATGCTGGGATTTTCCAAACCTCTGGAATTTTCCCGGCTTCGAAAAGATCTGTCGCGTCATCCCCCGCGAAGTCAGCGAGGCGGAATACCGGCGCCGGATGGCCTTAATAAAAGCCAAGGGGCATGACCGCGCCTGAAGCGCGGTCGCATTTTAGCTCATGTTCACTGGATCAATGTCTACCGCGAGCGTCACGTCATCCGGGAACGTGAGGGACTGGACAATCTTCGCCAGTTCCTGACTTAACCGGCTCATTGCCCCCGTCCGCAACATGATCTGGTAACGGTAAAAATTCTCCGCTCGCAGCAGCGGCGACGGTGCCGGCCCTGCGATGATCAGATCCTTGAAGCCGGCGGTGCGGGCGGCGGTTTCCGGCGCGGCGTCATCGGCAAACATGTCCGCTGCCGGCAGCAATCGGCCGGCTTGGGCGGATGGTGCCTGATCCTGCAAGAGCTTCTCGAGTTCGCGGCGCAGGTGGTCGGCAGAAAACTTTACTTTTTCCTCGTTGCGCCCTTTCAAGGTGAGCAGCGCCACGCGGCTGACCGGCGGATATTTCAACTGGGCGCGAAATTCCATTTCCTGCTCGTAGAACCCGGTGAAATCGTGCCGCCGCGCGTATTGGATCGCCGGATGAAACGGGGTGAACGCCTGCACAAACACTTCGCCTTCCACATCACCGCGACCGGCGCGGCCAGCGACCTGGGTGAGGAGCTGGAACGTGCGTTCGCCCGCGCGAAAGTCCGGCTGGTGCAGCGCCATGTCCGCGTAAATGATTCCGACCAGCGTGACATTGGGAAAATGCAATCCCTTGGCGATCATCTGGGTGCCCACGAGGATGTCAATTTTCCCCACGCGAAAATCGCCGAGCACATTCCGGTAATCGTCCTTGCGCCGCATTGTATCCGCGTCCATCCGCTTGATGCGTGCCTGGGGAAACAGTTTGCCCAGCACCTCCTCGACCTTCTGCGTGCCGGTGCCGGCAAAACGGATGGCGGGATTTTTGCACTTCGGCTCCGGACAGACCGACGGAACTTTCTCCACATGACCGCAGATATGGCAGCAGAGTTTTTGATCCGGACGATGGTACGTCAGCGTGATGCTGCAGTTTGGGCAGTTTGCCACAAAACCGCATTTCGGACATTGCAGCGAACTCGAATAGCCGCGCCGGTTCAGAAATAAAATGGTCTGCTCGCCACGTTCGAGCCGTTGCGTGATGGCTTCCTTGAGCTGGGGCGAAAAGAGCGGCGGCCCTTTTTCGCGCGCCTGCCGCATGTCCACGACGCGAACGTAGGGCATCTTCTGATTGTCCACCCGCTCCGGCAATTCAAGCAGCGTGAATTTACCCTTTTTACAATTGGCGTAACTCTCCAGCGAGGGCGTGGCCGAGCCGAGCACGACGACCGCGTTTTCCATCCGTCCGCGCATGACCGCGACGTCGCGCGCGTGGTAGCGCGGGGCTTCCTCCTGTTTGTAGGTGTGTTCGTGCTCCTCATCCACGATGACCAGGCCGAGCGGTTCCACCGGCGCAAAAATGGCCGATCGCGCACCAATGACAATGCGCGCCCGGCCCTGCCGGATTTTGTGCCATTCGTCGTGCCGCTCGCCCGCACTCAAGTGCGAATGCAGCACGGCCACCAGCGTTTGCAATTTTCCCGAACTGAACCGTGCTTTGAAACGCTCGACCGTCTGCGGCGTCAATGAGATTTCCGGCACCAGGACGATCGCGCCCTTGCCCTGTTCCAGCGCGTGGGCGATGGCCTGGAGATAAATTTCCGTTTTGCCGGAACCGGTCACGCCATACAGGAGGAACGTGTTCTTTGGCGGCGGGGTATCTGAAATGGCAGGTGTGACGCCTGTCCCGCCGTCCATGGCCAGCTTGATTTTTTCGAGGGCCACGGCCTGCGTGGGATTCAACGTCAGTGGCTGTGACGCGACGATCGTTTCGTGCGCATAAGGATCGCGCTCGGAAACTTCCGAGGTGATGGATATCAGGCCGCGATCTTCAAGTTTGCGCACCGTGGCGGCGGTGGTGCCGGCGAGTTCAACGAGTTCGGACAACAAAATCTCGCGATGCTCCGTAATGACGTTCCAGACATCCTGTTGCCGTTTGGCCAATTTGGGCGGCTCGCCGGGCAACGCCGGCAGCGCGCGGACCATCAGCCGTTCGCGCCAACCCGCATCCTCCTTGCGCACGGCCTCCGGCAGGACGGATTTCAACGCGATTTCGGGGGCGCAACAGTAATATTCGCCGATCCAGCGCGCCAGCCGGAGCACCTTGGGTGTGACGAGCGTTTGCGCGCCGATGATCTTGAGGATGGGCTTGAGCTGGACCTGGCCGGATTCCTCGGCCACGGCGGTGACCACGCCCAGCACCTTGCGCGGGCCGAACGGCACCTGTACGCGGCTGCCCACATCCACCTGCCGCACTAGCTCCGCCGGAATCGAATAATCGAATTCCTTGCGCAGGGCAATTTCAAGGCTGACGCGGGCGATCATGGGTCAATCCCGGGTAATCGCGCGCAACTCCGCTTCCAACTCCTGCCGGATCCGCTCATGGGCCGCCGGGTCCGCATCTGGCGGCACCAGTATGATCCGGCCGGCCGTGACTTCGCAGCGCGCGAAGGGCAGCGGGATTTGAAAACCGTCCCAGCTCTTCAACTGGATCTTCCAGTTCAAGTGATACGACGAGGGTACGATGGGCAGGCCGGTAAGTTGCGCCAGCGCAATCGCGCCATCCGCCACCACGTAACGCGGGCCGCGCGGGCCATCGGGCGTGATGGAGATGTCATAACCGCGCTTGGTCCAAGTCGTCAGTTCGCGCAGGGCCTGGGCACCGCGCCGGCTGCTCGAACCGCGCACGGGCTGGATGCCGAAATTCTCAAAAATCTTCGAAAGCAACGCGCCATCTCGGCTGGCACTGACAAGTCCCGCCAGCCCGGGCGAGCGGTGACGCTGCCGGCCAAACATGAAATAGATTTTCATGCTTAAGGCGAGGCGGTTGTGCCAGATGCAGTAAATCGCCTGGCCAAAATCTTTGCGTGCCATAAAACCGTGCGGGTCGCGCAAGCGGTAGCGGATTGTCAACGCAACCAGGTTCAGGAATTGGCAGATAAAAAATGCGGCGAGCCGCTGATGCCATTTGGGAGCATTCGGTATCACCACCCCGGATTTGCGGGTGGGGCGTTTGCGGCCGGAGGGCGGGCCGGGCGGATTTTGGCCGGTCATCAGCTCCCCTTTTTCAAGCACGCGCGCACGAGCTGTTCCACGGTGGCGGCGGCACCGAGCATGACCTGCGCGGCGCGCACGGCATCGTGGGCTTCGTTCTGCTTGAAGCCCAGGGCAATCAGGGCGAGCGTGGCGTCATTGGTTTTCTGGTCGTCGGGCGAGAGCGAATGCCGGGCGCTGGCGGCTTCCAGTGCGCCGGCCGCGCCGATCTTGTCGCGCAATTCCACCACGATGCGCTCGGCGGTTTTTTTGCCCACGCCGGAGATTTGCGAGAGCGCTTTCACGTCGCTGTTTGCCACGGCGCCGCGGAAAGTGACCGCATTCATACCACTCAGGATGCTGAGTGCCGTCTTGGGGCCGATACCGCTGACGCTGTGAATGAGCAGCTTGAAGAGGTCGCGCTCGCCCGGGGTCATGAAGCCGTAGAGCGTGTGCGCATCTTCCCGGACAATGAGCTGGGTGAGCAGCCGCACTGGCTGGCCGGCCGGCGGTAGCTTGTCGTACGACGAGAGAGGAATGAGCGCTTCGTAGCCAATGCCGTTGACGTCCACGACGACCTGGGTCGGCAGCGCATCCACGAGTTTTCCCTGGAGAAAGGTGATCATAATCCGGTCTTAAATCCGTTTCAGCGGCGTGAGGCTGTGGCGCGAGGTTTCCTGCGAATGGGCGAGTGCCAGCGCAAGCGCATCCGCCGCGTCAGGCGCAGGCAATTCGGCCAGGTTCAACATCCGCTGCACCATTTTGGCGACGGCCAGTTTTTGAGCCGCTCCATGGCCGACGATGGCCTGCTTCACCTTGCGCGGGGCGATTTCAAAAATTTCAATCCCGGTTTCCGCGACGGCGGCGAGCGCGGCGCCGCGGGCCTCACCCATGATGATGGCGGTTTTCAAATTTTGGGCAAAGAACAAGCCCTCCATCACGCAGACTTCCGGCCGATGTTCATGCAGGACATCGCGGAGGGTCTGCAGAATTTTGGCCAGGCAACGGGAACGTTCCCAATCCTTGGGACAGGCAATCGTCCCTTGCGCCAATGTCACCGTTCCAGCGCGGCCGGTGCGGATGACGCCATAGCCGGTGCCGCGCAGCGACGGGTCCACCCCGAGAATGATCCGGCTGACGGCTCGGGAGAGAGGGACAGGCGCAACCGGAGTGAACGCCGCGCGCGACGGCTTGCCGCCGAGACGCTCTTTCATCTGCTCGAATTGCCGGAGAGAGATTCCCACGCGGAAAATCTGCCAGCCGCAAGGAACTTGCAAAAGGAAAAACGCCGCACCATTTCCATGCCGGCGTTGGCGTCGGCTAGGCAGCATCGAATGGTGCCCCCGCCCGGAATTGAACTGGGATCAACGGTTTAGGAAACAAAAGCTCGGGCTTGCATCTGCGAGCAAAAGCAGGCCAAAAACCCTTATATTTGATACTTTCTCTGATACCTTTTTTTGTGTTTGTGGGTATGGTAGTTAGGTAAACAGGCGCTCTATTCAATATGATCTAGGATTTATTAACTCATTTTGACCTCAAAAAACTGCCTGTTTTAAGCGAATTTCGTGATAAATGGTTTAGAAAAAAACGGGATCCCCAATAACAGACGTCAAATCCACCTGGTCAAATTGGTAATGCGTTTTGATCGCCACGATCTGATACTCCTTACGCAAATTTTAACGCGCACGCCGGCAAAAAGAAGATCTTCCAAATTCAACGAGACGAATCAAAACGAGGCCTTGCTCTGGCGGAAACTTGATAGAAGTCTTTGTTTCATAGTCGGGGCCGTTGGCTGCGCTAGAAAGCTCGCGTTTTGCCGTGGATTCGTTCCATAATCTGATCGTCAATACTTGATCCAAATGAGTCCAGCAAAACCCAAATTGAAAATTCTGGTTTCTTCGACCGTTTATGGGATTGAAGAATTGTTGGATCGCATTTATGTGCTACTCACTGCCGCTGGTTACGAGGTTTGGATGTCGCACAAGGGCACGGTGCCGGTATTCTCCAATCGCACTGCCTTTGAAAACTGTCTCTCAGCGGTGGAGAAATGCGATCTATTTCTCGGAATCATCACGCCAAATTACGGCAGCGGCCAAGATCCCAAGGCTCCCGACGAGCCATCCATTACCCATCAGGAAATCAAAAAAGCCATTGTCCTGAAAAAACCTCGTTGGTTGCTCGCGCATGATAATGTCGTCTTTGCCCGACTGTTGCTGAACAACCTCGGCTTTAAGGGGCGTGAGGGACGCAAGTCTTTGAAGATCAGAAAAACACCTATCCTCGACGACCTCCGGGTTTTGGACCTCTACGAGGACGCCACCATCGATTTGCCAGACGTTGCTCTGGATGAACGAGATGGCAATTGGGTTCAGAAATTTCGCACCACGGAGGATGGCTCGCTGTTCGCCGTGGCCCAATTCTATCGTTACCAAGAAGTGGAGCAATTCATCAAAGAGAATTTCCCCAATGACGCCTCGCCGCTGCCCAAGCAAGGAGGTAAGCCATGAGCCCGGATCAAATCCAAAAACTGCTTAGCCTCGGCGAAGGGCAGCGCGTCGAGTTCAAATCCACTATTAAGAATGTGGATGCTTTGGGCCGCGTCATCTGCGGCCTGCTCAACACTTCCGGCGGTTATCTCATCTGCGGCGTAAAAGACCCGGGCACAGTGCTGGGCATCGATACGTCCCTTGAAATAATTGCCGCCTTTGAAAAACAGCTCCACGACGGTCTCGCTCCCAAGGCCCTTGTGGAGCTCGCTGTCGAAACCCTCGAAGGCAAACCCATCCTCGTCATAGAAGTCCCGGCAGGCAAGGACGTGCCGTATGCCTTCCGCAACACCATCTATATCCGCGCCGGTGATTCCACCCAGCCAGCTGACCCGGAAACAATTCGCGACATTGTTTTGCGCCGCCAGACTGAGCCGGAGCGTTGGGAACGCCGTTTTTCCATGGCCGATTTGGAAACCGACGTGAACCTCAAACAGGTTCGTGCGGCGGTAGAAGACGCACAGAAAGTCCGCCGCGCTTTTTTCCGAGAATCACAAAACCCGCAAATGGTATTGGAGGATTTTTCCGCCTCTAAACTTGGTCGCCTGACCAATGGGGGTGATGTCCTGTTCGCACGTAATCCGGCAATACGTTTGCCGCAAGTCCGCGTCCGTGCCATGCGCTACAACTCCGACAAGGCAGGCGAGGCCTACCGTGACATGAAATCTTTTGAAGGTCCGCTTCAGGAAGTTTTCGAAGATGCTTATGGCTTCATCATTCGTAATACTCCCACGATGGCCCGCTTCGAGCCAGGTCAGCCCAAGCGGCAGGATGAACCGCTTTACCCAGAACAGGCCGTACGCGAAGCCCTTATTAACGCCCTCGCCCATCGCGATTACAGTTCGCCTTCTGGAGGCGTCAGTATTCACATTTTTCCCCAACGCCTCGAAATCTGGAACTCTGGCGGTTTGCCGGATGGGGTCACCCCTGAAGGTCTGATGGAGGGGCACATCTCTGTCCTTCGCAATCCGGATATTTCCCACGTCCTTTACTTGCGTGGCCTCATGGAAAAAGCTGGGCGTGGCAGCGTACTCATGATCCAGCAATGCCGGGAAAACGGCCTTTCGGATCCCGAATGGAAATCCGACGTAAATCTTGGTGTCACAGTGACTTTCCGCACCCCGCAAGTCACCCCGCAAGTCACCCCGCAAGTCACCCCGCAAGTCACCCCGCAAGTCGAGAAACTGCTGGCGGTGACCACGGGTGAAATGGCTCGGGGCGAACTTATGACTCGAGTCAAAATCAAAGACCGGAAACACTTCACTGAAGCGTTCCTCCAACCCGCCTTGGTTGCGGGGCTCATTGAGATGACGCAGCCTGATAAGCCAAACAGCAGCAAACAACGTTACCGTCTCACCCTGTTGGGACAACGACTACGTTCGCAATCATCGCCATGACCATGGTCATCATGATAAGCGTGATCGCAACAATAATGACGACAGAAATGTTCATCAGTTGGGCCGTCATTTGCCACTTTTTTCAGACAGCTAGACCTGCGCCATGCCTCCAGCGACGGCGAGTTCTACGCCGGTAATGTATGAACTTTCATCGGAGGCGAGAAACGCCACCGCAGCCGCAATTTCTTCGGGTTTGCCTCTGCGTCCGAGCGGAACCTGCGTGGTGAATCCTGCTATCGCTTGTTCGAGCATTTCAGGGGGGATGCCCGCTTTCTCAAGTGCCGGAGTTTCGATTGGTCCGGGGCTTACCGCATTCACGCGAATGTTGCGGTTTTTTAGTTCCACGGTCCAGGCACGGAGGAAACTGCGCACAGCCGCCTTACTCGCGGCATAGACAGCAAACGTTGGCAATCCCATTACGTTCGCGACCGAAGTGTTGAGGATGATCGAACCTCCATCTTTGAAGAGGGGAATGGCCTTCTGCACGGTGAAGAATGTTCCCTTCGCATTTAAATCGAAGGTTTTGTCGAAATGAGCTTCGGTCGCCGCGCCCAGCGGTGCGACTTCACCCCAGCCGGCATTTGCGAAGAGTGCGTCAATGTGACCGTGTTTCTCTTTCACGACGGCATAGAGCCGGTCCAAATCCTCAAGGCGCGTTATGTCGCCAGCGACCGTCGTGACGTTTTTACCGATAAAGGTTGCGGCCTCTTTCAGCTCTTTCTCTCGTCGGCCGGTGATCACGACGTAGGCACCTTCTTCCACGAAACGCTTGGCGGTGGCCAAGCCAATCCCGCTGTTTC
>FTAN01000021.1_pt1 | contig 18064 bp, 16 predicted proteins | sample 1639101 | NCBI WGS metagenome assembly FTAN01 (sample SAMEA3914812, study PRJEB12502) | metagenome | biome: forest; material: soil | place: Canada | collected 2011-07-07 | depth 0.1 m | reverse complement strand
GCCGATGTCGAAATTGCCGTTTGAACTGTTGCTGGCGCTGCGTTATCTGCGCCCGAAACGGACTTTCGTCTCCATCATCACCTTGGTTTCCATCGTGGGAGTCGCGCTGGGAGTGACCGTCCTTATTGTCGTCATCGGGGTGATGAGCGGGTTCGACCACGACCTGCGCCAAAAGATCATCGGTTTCAACGCCAATCTCACCATCACGCAGTCGGGGAACACGATGCAAAATTATGAGTCGGTGGAGGCGCTGGTCTCCAGCAATAAAAATGTCCGGGGCGTGGCGCCGTTCGTCATGGGCCCGGTGCTGGCGGAGACGCAGGGTGATTCCAATAATCCAGCTTTGCAGGACGCGCCAGTCTTGCGCGGGGTGGACCCGCAAAATGAAAGCGCCGTGAGTGAACTGCCGCACAAGGTGATTTTTGGCAACTTCGACCTCAGCGGCCATGGCATGGTTGTGGGTGTGGATTTCGCGAGCCACATGCACCTGCAACTCGGCGATCATCTTTCCATCTATTCCGCCCGTGAAATCAAAAAAATGAAGGCCGCCTACGATCGCAAGGAATATGAGGCCATCCTGCCCGATGATTACGAAGTGCGCGGCATTTTCGACATGGGTTATTATGACTACGATGCCCATGTCATTGTCACCTCGCTGGACAACGCGCAGGATCTGTACGATTTGGGCGACTCCGTTCACGGGCTGCTGGTGATGATCAATGACCCCTATCAGGCCTACGAAGTGAAGGCTCAATTGGAAAAATCACTGGGTCCCGACTATGATATTTCCACTTGGATGGAGGGATCCAGTCTGCTGGACGCGGTGAAGGTGGAAAAAAACATGATGTTCTTCATCCTTTTCTTCATTGTGCTGGTGGCGGCCTTGTGCATCCTCAGCGCGCAGATCACCTTTGTCATCCAAAAGACGCGGGAGATCGGAATGCTCAAGGCATTGGGTGCCACCAATCTGCAAATCTCCGGGATCTTTCTTTTTCAAAGCGCCGTCATCGGTGTCATCGGCGTCAGCTCCGGCCTCGGTCTGGGAATTCTGGCGCTGGCGTATCGCAATGAGTTTTTGCATTTTCTGCGCAGCGTGACCGGGCAGGACATTTTCTCGGCCTCCGTCTATGGCTTTGGCGGACTGCCGGCGCTGATCATGCCCAGCGATGTGGCGGTCATCTGCATCGTCTCGTTTGTCATCTGCCTCTTTGGCGGCCTGCTGCCGGCGTGGCGGGCCGGAAGATTGAAACCCGTGGAGGCGTTGCGTTATGAGTGAACCCATCCTGTCCGCGCGGGGACTCAAAAAAACCTACGTCATTGGCAGCCGCACCCTCGAAGTATTGCGCGGGGTGGATGTCGAGATTTTGCGCGGCGATTTTGTGGCCCTGCGCGGTGCCTCGGGCACCGGGAAAAGCACGCTGTTGCACCTGATTGGCGGCCTTGACACCCCAAATGCGGGCGAAATCATTTTTTGCGGCAAAAAACTCTCCAGCTTCCGTGAAAGTGAGCTGACGGATTTCCGCAATCGCAGCGTCGGCTTTGTTTTCCAGGCCTATCACCTGCTGCCGGAACTGACCGCGCTGGAAAATGTCTGCCTGACGGCCCGCATCGCCCGGATACCCGCCGGGGTGGCCGAGAAAAAAGCACGTGAACTGCTCGGCCGCGTGGGGCTCGCGGCGCGCGAAGATCACAAGCCGGCTGAACTTTCCGGTGGCGAACAGCAGCGCGTGGCCATCGCCCGCGCCCTTATCAATGACCCCGTCCTGCTGCTCGCCGACGAACCCACCGGCAATCTGGATTCCCATACCGGCAGCGAAATCATGGATCTCCTCAAAACTCTCCGCACGGAGAAACAGATGACCCTCGTCATTGCTACGCATGACACCAAGGTCGCCGCCTCTGCGCCCCGGGTCATCGAACTGGTGGATGGGTTGGTGCAATCATGAGCGGGGACTATTGGGAAAAACGCTATCAAACTCGGGACATGCCTTGGGAAAAGGGCGAACCCTCGCCGGGTCTGGTGGATTTCATCGCCGCTCATCCGGAACTGCCGCGCGGAACGGCCTGCGTTCCCGGCTGCGGCACCGGTCATGATACCCGGGCTTGGGCTGCGGCCGGATTTGCCACGTCCGGTTTTGATTTGGCACCGGGCGCGATTCGCCGCGCCTTGGAAAACACTCGGGACGACGGTCTCCAGCCGGTTTTTCAGCTGGCTGATTTCCTGCGCGCCGAACCACCGCAGAAATTTGACTGGCTGTTTGAACACACGCTCTTCTGCGCCGTCCAACCCCAGGAACGCGATGAATATGTGCGGGCCGTTTTGCGCTGGTTGAAACCGGATGGACAGTATCTTTCCGTGAATTATATTTTGTGCGGTCCGGATGGACCGCCGTTTCCGACCACCCGCGAGGAGCAACTCGCGCGCTTTTCACCGCATTTCGAGCTCATCGCCGACTGGGTTCCACGTTCGTATCCCAATCGTGAGGGTCGGGAACGGATGTTCTGGTGGCGGCGGAATGCTGTTTGATTATTTGAAGTACGGAGTTAGAATTTCAATATGCTGGAAGATCGTGATTACATGAGAGAGCCGGATTTCCGCGGACGTTCGTTTGGCGGATTCCGTTGGTCTTGGACCGTCATGTTGATCGCCAGCTATGTGCTGGTGCTTGTCGCTGAACTCCTTGCCTTCCGTTTTGTACCTGGCAGTTCAGCCTTTGTATATGACCATTTTGCCCTGAGCAAAACCGGTCTGGCGCATGGTTATGTCTGGCAACTGGTGACCTACCAGTTCATGCACGCGGGTTGGCTGCACCTCTTTTTCAATTCCTGGGCGATCTTTGTTTTTGGGCGCGAGCTGGAGTCCGTCCTGGGCGGCCGAAAATTCCTCGCTCTCATGTTTTCCAGCGGCATCATCGGCGGCGTGGTTCAGGTCGTCATGGCGATGCTGGCGCCGCGAATTTTCGACGGCCCCGTGGTCGGCGCCTCGGCCGGTGCCTTCGGTCTGGTGGCCGCTTTCGCCGCCATGTTCCCCGAACGTGAACTGACCTTGCTGGTGTTCTTTGTGATTCCTGTGACCGTGACCGCCAGATGGTTGCTGTTCGTTTGCGCGGCGGTCGCCGTCTTTGGAGTGCTTTTTCCGGCTGATCATGTGGCCAATGCCGCGCATCTTGGCGGCATGGCGATGGGCTGGTTCTTTATCCATAACATCCTCCGCGGTGACTGGTCGTCCCTGGGAGCAGTTTTTCAACGGTCCTCCCGCCGGGAATCACGGAGTTCTCCGCGCGCCCAGATCGAAAAGGAAACTCCAGCCAAATCCGCGGCCGACGAGGTGGATCCGATTCTGGACAAGATTTCCGCCCACGGTATTCAAAGCCTGACTCCCCGCGAACGCGACATCCTCGAATCTGCCCGCAAGAAGATGAGCCGCAAATGAGCGACTTATCGGAACGGTCCAAAGGCCGGGCCATGCTCATTCTGGCCACGCCCTGCTGGGCGTTGAGCTTTCCGGTGATGAAGGCGCTCACACTGGAACAACAGCGGCTGTTGCCGGGCGCAGGCACCTGGTTCCTGACGGCACTGGGCGTCATGATCCGTTTCGGGGCGGCGGGCCTGCTGCTGTTGCCGTTGTGGTGGCGTAGCGGCGGTAAGTTTTCCCGGCGCGAAATCGAGCAGGGCATCCTGCTGGCCGTTTTTGGCGGTGGCGGCATCGCGCTTCAAATGGACGGGTTGGCGTACATCGCGGCTTCCACCTCCGCTTTTCTCACCCAGGGTTATACCGTGTTCATTCCGCTCTGGGTGTTGCTGACCACCCGACGCTGGCCATCGCCAAAAATTTTTCTGAGCATTGCGCTTGTGGTGTCTGGCGCCTCGGTGCTGGCCGGCCTGAACTGGCACGCCATGAGACTCGGGCGCGGTGAAATGGAAACCATCATGGCCTCCCTGTTGTTCACCGCGCAAATTTTGGTGCTTGAATCTCCTCGTTACGTCGCCAACCGTCCGCTGCCGTTTTCTATCGTCATGTTTTTAATGATGGCGGCATTGAGCGCGCCGCTGGTCTGGGCGATGGCCCCTGGTGCCGCCGCCTGTGCGCATGCCTATGCCTCGTTTTCGGCATTTGGATTCATGGCCGTGCTGGTGCTGGTTTGCACCTTGGCCGGGTATGGGATCATGAACTGCTGGCAGCGGAGTGTCAGCGCCACCGAAGCCGGCCTGATCTACTGCCTCGAGCCGGTCTGGGCTAGTGTGATGGCCCTGTTCCTGCCCGCCTGCTTTTCGGTCTGGGCCGGTATCAATTATCCAAACGAGCACCTCACCTCCCGCCTCATCCTCGGCGGCGCCCTGGTGACCGGCGCGAATCTTTTGCTGCAATCACCCTGGTTGGAACCGAAACGTGGATTGAAGCATGATGTCGCAAGCGTGACGCCCGTCATTCTCCCGACAAAACCTGAAGGCCACGATTTGTGAATTAACATTTTCCACCCCTTGCCCTTTTCGCTATTTTACGCGTCATGATTACGCGCTATTCCCGCCCCGAAATGCGGGCGATTTGGACCGACGAAAATAAACTCAGGATTTGGCTGCAAATTGAACTCCTGGCGAGCGAGGCGCTCGTCAAGGAAGGCGTTGTGCCCGCCCGGGATTTTGCAAAGCTCAAGGCCGGCTGCGATCAATGGTTCGCCGATCTGCCCGGCCTCGTCGCCCGCCAACGTGAACTGGAAAAGGTCCTGAACCACGACGTCATCGGCTTCACCACCGCCGTCGCCGAAAAGATCAATGACCGTGCCAGCCGCTGGTTTCATTTCGGTCTCACCAGCAGTGACGTGGGCGATACCTGTTATGCCGTGCAGATGGTTCAGAGCGCGGACATCCTCATCGCCGACGTCAAGCTGCTCCTCACCGCCATCGCCAAACGCGCCAAAGAACATAAATTCACGCCCTGCATCGGCCGCAGCCATGGCATCCATGCCGAGCCGACCACCTTCGGGCTTAAACTCGCGCTGATGCACGATGAATTTGTCCGCGCGTTGCGCCGGTTGGAATCCGCGCGTGAGACCGTCGCGGTTGGCAAGGTTTCCGGAGCCGTCGGCACCAGCGCGCACCTTTCGCCGCGGGTCGAGGCTTTCGTCTGCAAAAAGCTCGGTCTCCGCCCCGCGCCCATTGCCACGCAGGTCGTGCAGCGGGACATCCACGCCGAATTTCAAACCACCCTGGCCCTCGTCGGTGCCAGCATGGAACGCTGGGCGGTCGAGTTCCGCCATCTGCAACGTACCGAAGTTCTCGAAGCCGAGGAGCCCTTTACCAAGGGCCAGAAAGGCAGCAGCGCCATGCCTCACAAGCGCAACCCCATCACATGGGAACGCCTCACCGGCCTCGCCCGCGTCTTGCGCGGCAACGCCGTCGCCGCCCTCGAAAACGTTGCCCTCTGGCATGAGCGCGACATCAGCCACAGCAGCGTCGAACGCATCATTTTTCCCGATTCCTGCACACTGCTCGATTACATGTTCGGCCTCCTTACCCGTTTGATGGATGGCATCATCATATATCCCGCGAACATGAAGAAAAACCTCGGCCTGTCCCTGGGCATGTGGAATTCCCAGACCGTCCTCCTCGCCCTGATCAAAAAAGGCCTCACGCGTGAGGATGCTTACAAGCTCGTTCAGGACAACGCCATGAAAACTTGGGAGGTCAAACATGCTGGCCGCGATGACGCCGATTTTCTCGAGGTGCTCAAAGCTGATCCCCAGGTCGCAAAATATTTCAAACCGGGTGAACTCGAAAAACTTTGTTCCTTGGATTTTCATTTCAAGGAAGTGAACAACCGGTTCAAAAAGCTCGGGCTGTGATTTGAAAAAGATGGGTCGCCTCCATCATTAAACATCACCCGCGCCTTTACGTGAAATATCTCGCCCTCATGTTCATTCTGGCGGCCGGTCTCTTCGGGATCGCCGCCACGCCCGCCGCTGAATCGAAGCCTTTGGTGGACTATATCAACCCCATCATCGGCGCCAGCACCAGCGCGAAACTCGGCGAGGGCAAAACATTCCCGGGGCCGACCACGCCTTTCGGCCTCGTGCAACTCAGCCCCGATACGATTACCGGCGGTGACAACGGGCCGGGCTATTCGTGGGAGCATCAATCCATCGAGGGTTTTAGCCTCACCCACTTGAGCGGTGTCGGCTGGTATGGCGATCTGGGAAATTTCCTCATCATGCCCACCACTGGCAAACTCAAGACCGAACGCGGCGTCAATGGCGCCGAAGATGGCTACCGGTCCCGTTTCCACCACGAAACCGAAACTGCCAGCGCCGGATATTACGCCGTCACTCTGGACGATTATCACATCCGTACCGAACTCACCGCCGCGCCCCGCGCGGGAATTCTGCGGTTCACTTTCCCGCAATCAGACCAGTCCCGCATCCAGATTGATCTCGCCCGGCGGATTGGCGGCACCTCCACGCGTCAATATGTAAAGATGGTGGACGATCATACCATCGAAGGCTGGATGAAATGTCCGCCCGCCGGCGGCGGTTGGGGTGATGGTGCTGGCAAGGCCGACTATACGGTTTATTTTTCAGCACAATTCAACCGGCCGCTTAAGAAGTTTGGCGTCTGGTCGGCAAAAATTCCCGATGACTGGACGCGCAAACGCGAGGACATCGAAAGCCGGCGGTATCGAGACGTTGTGGCCCACGCCGATGTCCTTGATGGCTGCCGCGAGATGGAGGATAAGCATCTCGGATTTTTTGATGAGTTTCCCACGACCGCCGGCGAGCAGGTTCTCCTAAAGGTGGGCATTTCCTTTGTGAGCATTGAAGGCGCGCGCATGAATTTGCAACATGACATTCCCGGCTGGGACTTTGACGGTGTCCACCAAAAGGCACGCGACTTGTGGACACAAGCTCTCTCCCGAGTTGCCATTCGCGGCGGCACCGAAACGCAGAAGGAGATTTTCGCCACCGCCCTATATCATACCATGATTGATCCGCGGGCCTGTTCCGATGTAGATGGCAAATATACCGGTGCGGACGGCCAAGTCCATTCCACCGGCAATTTCATCTGCCGGACCATTTTCAGCGGATGGGATGTTTTCCGGGGCGAATATCCGTTGCTGATGATCGCCCGGCCCGACATCGTCAATGACACCGTCAACTCCCTGATCCAGCAGGCGGAATTGAGCGGCGGCGGTCATCTCGCGCGCTGGGAAATCATGGGCGCAGAATCCGGCTGCATGATCGGCGATCCCGCCGTGTCCGTTTTTGCCGCCGCCTATCTCGGTGGCGTTCGCGGCTACAATGTAGACCAGGCCTATGCGCTGTGCCGTGAAAGCGTGCTGGGGCCGAAGAGCAGCCGGCAAGATCTGGCCCGCTACGGGACAAACGGATTTGTTCCCGGCAGCATTTCCTGGACATTGGAAGATGCCTATTTCGATTATTGCGCCGGACGGTTCGCCCAAGCTCTGGACCACACCAATGATGCCGCTTTACTTCTCAAACGTGCCCTCAATTACCGGACCATTTACGATCCGGTTGTCGGCAACATGCACGCCAAGAATGCCGACGGCTCGTGGACGACCTGGCTTGGGGCCACGACGGAAGGGCAGGGGTGCGTCGAGAGCAATCCCTACCAGCAAGGATGGTTTGTGCCGCAGGATGTGGCCGGGGTGATCAACCTCATGGGCCGGGATTATTTCATTCGTTATCTGACGGCATTCTTCGAGCAGACGCCGACCAATTTCTTGTGGAACGAATTTTGCAATCACGCCAATGAACCCGTTCACCACACGGCCTATCTGTTCACCTACGCCGGCGCGCCGTGGCTCACGCAAAAATGGTCGCGATTCATCATGAACCATGCCTACGGCGATGCTGTCAATGGCATTTGCGGCAATGACGATGTGGGGCAGATGTCCGCGTGGTATGTCCTCAGTGCCATCGGGTTTTATCCCGTCTCGCCGGTGGATGGCGTGTATGTCATCGGCAGTCCGTTGTTCGACCGCGTCACCATCCGGCTCGACCGCCGGTATTATTCCGGCCGGACCTTCACCGTCATTGCCCGGAACAATTCATCGTCGAACCTCTACATCCAGTCTGCCAAATTGAACGGCAAGCCGTTGAATCGTGCCTGGCTCCGGCTGCCGGAGATCGTTGCTGGCGGCACTTTGGAATTACAGATGGGACCGCAGCCCAACAAAAATTGGGGTGCGGAAGAGCCGCCGCCTTCATTGTCCGCTATCGTGAGCCCGGACAACAATTAGTTTCCGCCACGGCCATGAGCTCTGAACGATTTCCTTGCGGCCGTTGGACGGGATTTTACAACTATCATGGCCACCCACGAAAATTTCCGATGGACCTCCTGTTGGAATTTAGAAATGGAATCATCACCGGCGAAGGCCATGACGGTGTCGGCGCGTTTGTGATCGCCGGCATTTACTCGGCTGAAAATCACGAATGCTCCTGGCAAAAAACCTATGTGGGACGGCACACCGTGGCATATCGCGGATTTGGTGAAGACAAGGGAATCTGGGGAACTTGGACCTTGTCTGTGGCCAAAGGTGGCTTTCACATCTGGCCGCTTTCCGAAGGGCAACCCTTCATCGCCATCGCCGAAGAATATTCATCCGAACGCACGGAAACGGCTCCGCTGATCACCAAATATTCCAATGTTCCCGCCCTTGGATAACGCACAATGCGCTTGCAAAAAAACTAAATGCATCCAATCGCTGTTCTCTCCCATCGGATGGTTAGGGTGAGAGCGACCCGACATTTTTAAGGCTGCTTCCAACCTCAGTCCTCACTTGCCGCTATGCGCAATTTCTGCGCAGTTTGTTAAACGAAACCGCCGCATCTGTGGTAACGTCTGCTTGAATAGTGATGATGGGACGTTTTAAACTACCGGTCTGGATTTTGCCACTGGTCATTGCCGGACTGGTGGCCTTGCTGGGTTGGTGGGGGAATGACCGTCTGCGCGCCACCATCGAAGGTGAATTGAAGAACCAATTGACGGCGACACTGAACGCGAATGTCACCGCCCTCGGCATTTGGACCACCAATCAAACCCGGCTCGCCACGTCGCTCGCGGAAGATCCCAACGTCCAGTCCATCGCCAATCAAATCTTCCAGGCCTTTCCACCTTTCCGCGGAGAATCACGGTCGCAGCCGGAACTGGATCAATTCATCAACGATCTGAGGCCTCGTCTTGCCTCCCTTGGCTACGAAGTCGCTGAGTTGGTGAACACGAATTTTCAAGTCATGGCAAACTCCCGGCGCGCCCAATGGGGCGGGTACACGCTAGTCTCCGATGCCCACACAAACAAATTCGCCGAGCTGTTTGCCTCCGGCACGCCGGTCATCATCACGCCTTTCAAACCGGAAATGCTGCTGCAAAGGCGTCTCACGCGGATCACTTCGGGCCAGTTCCGCTCCAATGACCTGCGCCGGTTCAACCGTTTCGTGCCCCAGATCACCGGCCGGCCGCGGCGCGGCGACGTGACCTTGATGCAGGTGGCCGCGCCCGTGCGCGATGCGAAGGGTGTCATCGTCGGTGCCCTCGCCCTGATCATCAATCCGGACCAGGAATTTTCGCGAATTCTTACGGTGGCACGCACCGGCGTTTCCGGTGAAACGTATGCGTTCGACCAGACCGGGCTGATGATCTCCCACAGCCGCTTTGACGCGCAACTCAAGCAACTCGGCCTGCTCGATCCCACCAACTCCAGCTCCGCGCTGAACGTGCGCCTGCGCGATCCCGGGGGCGATCTCACCAAGGGATTTAAGCCGGACCCGGATGACCCGGAACCAAAACTCCTGACCAGCCTCGTCGCCAGCGCGGTGGATGGCGAGGACACCGTGCAGGTGGAACCCACGCGCGATTATCGCGGTGTGCCCGTCGTTGGCGCTTCGTGCTGGCTGCCGCAATTCGGCTTTGGCGTGGCCACCCAGATTGATGCCGGCGAGGCCTTCGGGCCGTTGCACGTGTTGCAGTCCGTCTTTGTGCTGCTCATCCTGTTTCTGCTGCTGTTCGCCACCGCCATGTTCGTGCTCTCCAATCTCACCTGGCGCCGGCGTCTGAGCGAGGCGGAACTTCGGCTCAAACAGCTCGGCCAATACACGCTCGAGGAAAAGATCGGCGAGGGCGGCATGGGCGTTGTGTACCGTGCCCGCCACGCCCTGTTGCGCCGCGACACCGCCGTCAAACTTCTGCTACCGTCCCGCGCCGACCACGCCGCCATCACCCGCTTTGAACGTGAAGTGCGTCTCACCTGCCAGTTGACCCACCCCAATACCATCCAGGTCTATGATTATGGTCATTCGCCTGACGGCATCTTTTATTATGCCATGGAATTTTTGCGCGGACTCAACCTGCACGATCTGGTTTCGCTCTACGGCCCGCAGCCCGAAGGCCGCGTCATCCACATCCTCACCCAAATTTGCGATTCCCTCACCGAGGCGCATGGCGTGGGTCTGATTCATCGGGATATCAAACCGGGAAACATTTTTCTCTGCCATCGCGGTGGCGTTTGCGACTGCGTCAAGGTGCTCGATTTTGGTCTCGTGCGGGAATATCGCTCTGGCAAGGAGGACCACGTGAACACCGCCGGCGATAATGTGATCGAGGGCACACCCTGGTTCACGCCGCCGGAAGTGATCACCGGCTCCAGTCCCGTTGATCCGCGCGCCGATATTTATTCGCTCGGTGCGCTGGGATATTTTCTTTTGACGCGACACTACATTTTTGACGCCGAGACCGTCGAGGAAATCCATCAAAAACAACTCACCGCCGAGCCCGTTCCGCCCCATCAACGCACCACCAATCCCATCAGCCCCGAGATGGAACAAATCCTCTTGCACTGTCTGGGAAAAGACGTGTCCGCGCGTCCTCAATCCGCAGCCGAACTGCGCGCACTGTTACTCACCTGCGCGGCTGCGATGGATTGGCCGCCGGAAGCCCGGATGGCCTGGTGGGACGCCTACCATCTGCATCCCCTGACTAGCCACGAGGAGAACGCCGCGACGCCCTCTATTTCCATGGCCACGGTGCGGATAGATCTGGCCAGCCGGGTGGAGTAGGGGAGGGCGCCTGGCTTTTTAACGTCACTGTCAGCCACAGCCCATTCGTCTTATTGGTCCACTCGCAACATTCAGCGCGAATTATTTTAGTAACGCCACCCGCGTTGCCGCCGTCTGGTTTTACGACCATAAAATTATATTTGCATGACCACCTCCCGAACGTTCAGCCGTCGTCAATTTTTGAAAACCGCCGCCGTGGCCGGGGCCGCCCCGTTCATTTTGCCGGGCAGCATCTGGGCCGCGGATACCCAGCCGAGCGACAAGATCACGGTCGGCTTCATCGGCGTGGGCAAGCAGGGCAGCGGACTGTTGCATGCCATGCTCCCGCGCAATGATGTGCGGGTGCTCGCCATCGCGGATGTGGACGCCACACGGCGGGGGATGGCGCACGACGCCGTCCAACGGCGTTACGCCCGGGACGCCGCCGCTGGCACAACCGATGGCTGCGCAGTGTACGGTGATTTCCGGGAATTGCTCGCGCGGAAGGATATTGATGCCGTAGTCATCGCCACGCCTGATCACTGGCACGCTCTTATCGCCATCGCCGCCGCCAACGCCGGCAAGGACATCTATTGCGAGAAGCCCATGGCCCACACCATTCTCGAAGGCCGCGCCATGGTGCAGGCCGTGCGCGCCAACCAGCGGATCTTTCAAACCGGCAGCATGCAGCGTTCCATGGGCGAATTCCGCGCCGCCTGCGAACTCATCCGCAACGGCGTCATCGGCACCGTCCCCAAAGTCGAAGTTTCCGTCAGCGGTCCGCCGGTCTTCTGCGATCTCCCGTCCGAACCGCAGACACCGGGACTGGACTGGGATTTGTGGCTGGGACCCGCCCCGTCACGACCATTCAATTCCGTCCTCTGTCCTCCCGGCATGCCAAAAGACTATCCGCAATGGCGTCATTATCGCGAGTATGGCAGCGGCGGCATCGGCGACTGGGGCGCGCATCACTTTGACATCATCCAGTGGGCCTTGGGCTATGACAACTCCGGTCCGGTGGAGTTTTTCCCCGTCCCTGATAAGGCCGCGCAATCCGGTGTCCATTGGATCTATCCGAATGGCACGGAAGTTACCCACCTGCCCGGCAACGGCATCACTTTTTACGGCGACAAGGGCAAAATCTATGTGAACCGCGGCAAATTCACCCTTTGGCTGGGCGATCAGGTGAAGTCCGGGACCATGGATGATTATTCACCGCTATTGAAGGAACTGCTTCCCCCCAACGCCGTTCGCCTGTATCACAGCACCAACCAGATCAACGACTGGGTCAAATGCATGCGCTCCCGCCAATTGCCCATCTGTGACGTCGAGATCGGCCAGCGTTCCGCCACCGTCTGCAATCTCGTGAATCTCACTTATTTCAACCGCCAGATCATCAAGTGGGATCCGGCTGCCGAAAATTTCGCGGATAACACCGGTCAGCCCTCCTGGCTCACCCGTGAATACCGTTCCCCTTGGAAGCTCGCCTAACCGGTCCGCCGGGGCACCTGCTCTTGATTGTGTAGCGCCGACATTCCTGTCGGCGGGTTCTGGGAACTTTCCAGTCCCAAGAACAAAGGGCAAGCCACGTCATGGTCCTTCAAAATCCGGAAAAGCCATTGAACGAATCTCCAACCGTGGTAAAATCGGAGGCAGAAGAGAAACAAGCGCATATGAAAAAACACCTGCTCTTTCTTGGCCTGCTTTTGCCGATGCTCGGCTTTGCGCAAAGCTATACCGTTGACTGGTACAAAATCGCCGGTGGCGGCGGTATCAGCACCGGCGGGACGTATCAGGTGAACGGCACCATCGGTCAGCCGGATGCCAGCGGCGCCATGACCGGCGGCAGCTATTCCTTGACCGGTGGATTCTGGAGCATCATCTCTGTGGTACAGGGGGCCGGTGTGCCGAATTTGATCATTGTTGCCAATGGCCCAAACAGCGTCAAAATCCTCTGGCCGGATACCGGGACCTATGCCTTGCAGCAAAACAGCAACCTCGCCGCCACATCAGCCTGGGCCACCAGCGGTTACGCCGTTACGACCGCCAACGGCACCAACAGCATCACCATCACCCCACCGGTGGGCAATCTGTTTTTCCGTCTGGCCAATCCTTAAACATCTTGCCCTTTTCCGTCCTTTTAAGGGCTATTCAACCCTATTCCGGGATATTCCGGAATGCTCAACTCGCAATTCTCGCTTTCCACTTGAGTTCCACCGCTCGAATGGATTAGTGAATATCCAGTCCCGGGTGAGCACAAAAACTGCTGTATCCAATACGGATATTAAAACCATGATTGCAAAAATCTTCACCTTCCTGTGCCTGGTCATTTTGACCGCGCACGCGGATGATGTCCTTCCCGTATTGACTGTTAAAAGCGAGGTTTATTCCAATGTCACCGTCACCGCCGTCACGGCCACTGACGTCTATTTCACGCATTCCAAGGGCATGGGCAATGCCAAGCTGAAAGACCTCGATCCCAAGATGCAGGCTTATTTTAATTATGACCCGGCGAAAGACGCCGCCGAGGAAAAGAAGCAGACGCAGGAAAAAATCCTCTACCATCAGGAACTGCTGCTGAAACCCAAGTCCGCACCGGCCTCTGACGACGATGATTTTGTCTCGCCGGTGATTTATGCCAAATCATTTCGCGGCGAACGCGTACCCGCCTTCGTCGCTGCCAAATGGCTCACTGATGCGCCCGACGCACGCGGCAAGTTTGTTCTGGTCGAGTTCTGGGCCACCTGGTCCGATCCCTCCCGTCTTTCCATTCCGCAACTCAATGCGTTCCAGACCCGGTTCAAGGATTACCTCGTCGTGATTGGCGTCACCGATGAGACCGAGGCGGCCGTGCAAAAAATGACCGACCCGCACATCGACTATTCCCTGGCCATTGATCCGCAAGCGCGCATGATGAAGACCCTGGAAATCAGGGCCATACCACATTGCATTCTGATTGATCCCCACGGCTTTGTCCGCTACGAGGGCCTGCCAAGCTATTTGGACGAGGCCAAGCTGAAACACTTTTTGGAAAAGTACCAGTAACCGCGCGGTCGCGTATGAATGCAAACATCCCTGCACCGTCGGTCCTCTCTGTCAGGCGTCAGGCGCGGATGTTTAGGTTGGCCGGCCTCATGGTGCTGGTGCTGGGCATCGGCGGCGCAGGCCTGCTTTACTGGCGGGGAACGCGCGCACAGGACTTGTCCGATAATCCCTCCATGCTCGGATATGACCGGGCCGCGGATCGGCAGACGGAAATGCTTTACGGACGGCAGGGCCTTTTAATTGATGAGCTGACCGATTATCTTAAACAACCCGGTACCCAGGCGGTCATCCTCCTCGTGGCTTCAGGCATCATCGCTGCCGGATGTTTTCGCTTCGCTAAAATACTGGCGCGTGCAGTGGAACCTCAAACCGAAACGACTTCGCCTCCCGGTTGACCGGGCATGGGGTAAACACCGTATGGTGGATTGGTTCAGGCTGGTGAATAATCATTGCCTTGGCTCGTGACGCATACGGTATGCGTGGTGAACCAAAGAATGATCAACCTATGAAATATCTCCTGCTTGCCTTGGCCAGTGCCACTCTGCTCATTGCCACGGGTTGTGTTTACGGGCACCGTGATCATCCGGATGATCACGATCGCCCGGCAATCGAACATCATGATGCTCCAGGGGTGGATCATGGCGAACATCCTGGAGACATGGATCATGATGAAGACCGCTAACCTTCGCGGCTTTGTCCACGGACGGCTGGCCGAAATGATTCTGAAAAGGCGGGAGCCGGACTTGCGTCCGGCCCCCTCGGTGACGAGGTTTATACGCCTTCACCCAGGCGCTCTGAAGGGCGGCGAGACCTCTCGGGGTTGGCAAATGGTCAACGCCGCCGGCAAAACCCCTATGCAAACTCTTTTTCACAACCGATGACATGCCGCGCTCCTCAAATACATACGGCGGGCAGTCACAAATCTTTCAAAAACCTGCTTTATTTGTTGTATTCTGCCTTTGAAATATTACGGTGGTTCTGTTCGAACCCATTTACCCGTCTATGAATAATTCATATGTCGTTAAATCTCCCCTGCTGGCGCTTCTGGCCGGGGCGTGTTTGGTGGGCGCGTGTGCCCACCGGGATCATCAACAACCGCCTGCTCCAGCCGCGACGGCGGCGACAGTTGGCACTGAAATCGTGGTTAATCAGCCGCCCCCAATGCCGGTGGTGGAAACGATGGACATGGCCCCCGGGCCGGGTTTTGTCTGGATTCCTGGAGCCTGGGTCTGGCGCACCCAATGGGTTTGGGCCCGAGGTCATTGGGAACATCCGCCGCAACCGGGTGCCGTCTGGGTCGCTCCCAGTTATGAAAATCGCAGCACTAACCAGGTCTTCATTCAGGGCGGCTGGAAATATTGAAATTTTAAAAAGTTGGCCTGCGCCGGTTTCCTCGTCGAAGCCGGCGTTTTTTTGTAGCGACGCATGGGTTGCATCTCATTCTCAGTTGCGGTGCTCTGATCGCCTGTCATAGCATCGGGACATGAAATTCAACGGGTTGGCAGGATTGCTTTCATTGGGACTTGGTATTGCTTTGGCTTTATCAGGTCTGGCCTGTAACCGGAAAAGCTCCTGGCAACAGCTCACCCCGGCAGCCGCCAAAAATACGCGGCTAGCCTGGAACCAAAAGACTCTCTTGGACGTTTACAAGCAGTCCGGTTTCAGTGATGCCAGATGGGATGACTCGGTGCAAACCGCCTTTGATGAATTTGCCCGGTCGCGTGCCGGCCTCCTTGATCCCGGTGAAACCTACGGCGACACCATCAGCGATGGTTGCCAAACCGCGATCAGCGTCGGGTGCAAGGATCCGATGATCGCTTATCTTTACGCCCGCTTCGGACCCGCGCGCGGACGCGATGCCCACACTATCGCCATGGCTTACTTGGATGCGGCGAAGAGAATGCAGTCCAGTTCCTATCCCGACATCCGGAAATTCTATGCTTCGTTGCGTGCCGTCAACCAACTGTACGATGCCGACGGTACCAATGTTGACCAGAATGAGATCAATCAGGCGGGAGACGTCGAGGGCTTGTTGCTGTCCGCCATTCAGAATCAGACCATGCCGCCCGATGAAGCTTACGAGGCGTGCAGCGAGGCCCTGGCCGATTATGACGCAACCCCGGAATATTACACTAACTTCTATGCCCGGATCGAAACCGTCCTGAACCGGAACTGGCCGGCTGATTCCCAAACCTGGCTTTTGAAAGGCGAAGCCTTCATCGCCATGGCCTGGCAGGCGCGTGGCAGCGGTTATGCCGATACCGTCACTCCTGACGGGGCAAAATTGTTTGATCAGCGGCTCGTGCTGGCCAGGAAATACCTGGAATACGCCTGGAAACTAAACCCGCAAGACGGCCGCATTCCCCGTCATATGCTGACCGTGGAGCTTGGGCAGGGCAGCGGGCGTGACGGGATGGAATTATGGTTCAGCCGCGCCATGAAATTGAATTCCAACGACTATGCCGCCTGTTCCGCTAAACTGCAATATATCGAGCCTAAGTGGTATGGCTCCACGGACGAAATGCTGAAGTTTGGCCGCGAGTGCGCAACAAATCCAAACTGGAATGGCGAAGTTCCATTGGTCCTCGTGGACGCACACGTTTCCATCCAGCGCCAATATGCGAGCGATGCGAACAAGGCCGATTATTGGAAGCAACCCGATGTCTGGTCCGATATCCAGACCGCGTTCGACCGTTTTTTTGAACTTAATCCGGACGCGACCGGATGGTATCACAATTATACTTGGTTCGCCTACCAAGCGGGGCAGTGGGATAAACTCAACGAACTCCTGCCCAAACTGGGACCCGTAAACTACAATTATTTTGGCGGCAAAGATGCGTTTGAACAGATGGTGCAACTTGCGAAGGAGCACGCCCGCACATCTTCGGCGGCGAACAAATGAAAAGCCGGCTCGTCGGCGAATCCGCAACAAATCACTGAGCCGACGGATCGTCGAGCACCCTGATCACCTGCGGCAGTTCCGAACGGTCGTAAAATGTCCGCCAGTGACCCTGCCTGTCCCGGAATGCCAGACACCTGAAGCCCTCGCATTGAACCCACACCGGCTCTCCGTCGCGCAGCTTTTTTTCATCAGCTTCCGTTCCGCCTAATTTTTCATTAGACGTGGTCATCCTATACGTTCGCCCATATGACGGAATTTGCAAGTGTCTGCCTTTGGTGATCGCCCGGCTGCTTGGTCGGACTTGCCCTGCCTTGACGGACAAGGTTTTTACGGGGTAGTCTCCTGCAGCGTCATGGCTGAGGAAAACGAAACCCATCACATTCGCCGGGAAACCGCGCACAGACTGGCGCGGTACGCCCTGTTCAGCTTCCTTTTGACTTTCATCCTGTCCCGGATCTGTGTGTTCCTCATCATGTGCCAGGCGATACCCAATCTTTACTTTTTCTTGCGGGGCACACACGTGCATCACCTGAACTATGGCATTTTCCTTTTGGCGGCCGTGGGTGGTTACAGCGTCTTTCGCCGCCCAACCGGGCGAAAAGCTGAAATCACCGCGCTGTTATATGGCGTGGCGATGGGGTTGACTTTCGATGAATTCGGAATGTGGCTGCATCTGGGCGGGAGCTATTGGCAGCGGGCCAGTGTGGATGCCGTGATCGTCGTGTCAGCGCTGCTGGGGTTGGTCGCGTTCGCCCACTCGTTGCGCCGGTATGAACGCAGGCACTTCTGGGCCTTCATTGTTTTGTCGGTTGTTGTGCTCGGCTTCGCTATTGTCCTCTTCGCCGCCGGCAACCGTTTGAGTCATACCTTCGGACAAACGTTGCGCGACCTCGAATCGGATTCCTCGCCATGACCACGGCGAACAAAATCACCGTCCTGCGGATTCTGCTCATCCCGTTCTTTGCCGTTGAGATCATCTACTACGTCCGTACTGGCAATGAAAATTACCGCCTCGCTGGGTTGCTCGCCTTTGCCGTCGCCTCCATTCTGGATGGTGTGGATGGCTATGTGG
>FTAN01000050.1_pt1 | contig 18096 bp, 14 predicted proteins | sample 1639101 | NCBI WGS metagenome assembly FTAN01 (sample SAMEA3914812, study PRJEB12502) | metagenome | biome: forest; material: soil | place: Canada | collected 2011-07-07 | depth 0.1 m | reverse complement strand
GAGGATTGACGGAACCTTGCCCGCCACCGCCGCCACCGCCACCACCACCACCTTGGCCACCTTGATTGCGCAAACTTCCCGCCCCAGAGAACGCGTTTACAACGCCCACGACAGCTCCATTGGCCTGACTGCTGGAACCGCCACCGCCGCCGCCGCCGCCGCCGCCGCCACTACCGCCGCTGCCACCACTGCTTTGCACAGAACCAAATGTGGACGAGCCGACGCTTTCCAGACCGGAGTAAAATGTATTCGGGTCAACTTTGAAGGTACGGGTGAAAAGCTGGGGCGTCTCGGCACCTTTGTCTTCAAAAATCACCCCGTAATCCTCGATGGAATATTTGAGCTGATGTCCCGGCGGATGTTCCGCCACGAGCACAATCGCATCGAGCACATCGGAAAGCCGCACATCGTTGAGGGCCAGTTTCACCGAATCAGCGGTGTTAATGTCCACACTTTCACCGCCACCACCGCCCGCGCCCGCTCCGGCCGGATTGATCGGCAAGCCCGTGGCGGGATCAATTCCCGTTGGCGCCGGCGCTGGCGCGGCAGCAGCAACACCGCCAAAACCACCCGCTCCGCCAGTGGTGGTCGCGGCAATCGCCGGCCCGGACGCATCCGGATTGGGGTTGATCAAAAAGTTAATGCCCTTGCGCTCAGGATCACGCAATCTGGACTGTTCGGACAACTGGCGCACCACCTCGTTCAACGGCAGACCGTCAAAGTTAACATTGTCCAAGTGAATGCTGTTGAGTTTGGCAATGATCGCCTGGCGTCCAGGACCGGTGTAGATCAGCGAATTCGTGGCATAAGGATTGGGAGTCGGCAATTGCGCGCTGGATTTCGGCAGCACCCATTGTTTTTCAACCTGGGCCATGCGTGTCTGGGTATCAATCGTGTGCTGCTCGGTTTCGCGCTGATATTTGGCCTGATTGATGATGTTCATGTAATACAGAGCCCCGGCATTGTCCGGATCCAGCTTCACCGCTTGCGCCAGCTTCAGGTCAGCCTCATCCAGCTTGCCCATTTCATAAAGAAGTTTGCCATCTTGCACGAGAGTGCCGGCCGTTACCTTGTCGCCGGCAATCAGGTTCGCCTGGTCAATCGTGGTCGAATCAGGCACATGACCCGCCAGCGCCGCCAGCATCTGGTCATTTTGGGCCTTGAAAGCAATCGCCGTGGCATTTTTCGGATCAGCTTTCAATACCTGCTGAACCCGGGTATTGGCCTCATGATAATCGCCGCGACTTTGAGCGTCCCGGGCCAGCGCGAGGCAGGTGGAAGCGAGTCCGGCCACCGCCTGCTGGGTCTCGGCATCAATGCCGGGCCCGATCTGCTGCGCGAGGGTGACGCAATCCTGATATAATTTGGCCGCGCCGGTGATGTCACCGCGCTGGGCGGCCGCCCGCGCATCCACCAGTTTGTTTTGCAAATCAATGGTGTCGGCCTGATTTTTAACGGCGCGTTGCACCGCCATCGTGGTGGCGGTGTCTTGTGCTGGCACGATGGCTGGATAAATCAGCAGTGCGGCAAGTCCAAGGGAAAGGTGGGCGGCTTTTGTCATGGTAAATTCAGGTTCTTCCAAAATCAGCGCGGTTTATGTGAAATGTTTTAGCAGTCAGGGCGCAAATGGCAAAGAGGTTTTTTTCTGATTGGATTGATCTTCGAGAATCAGTTCATTCTGGTTGACGCCGGCCACGGTGTAATCCGAGCCGCCGAACGTCACGTTATCGCCCGTCCGGCGCCCGCGGAACACTTTCTTCTCCGGGTCGTAACGAAAATCAGCCGAGTAGCCGTCCTCCCGCTGAAAGGGCCTGCCTTGCGAAATCTTGATCAGCTCCCCGGTGTCCGTCAGCTTGATCAGCAAATAATCGGGATTGGCCGGATCGGCGCCATGAACCTCCACCAAACTGAAGGCATCATTGGGCTTGTCCCCCACTGAAACATAATGCGTTTGCCGGCGGCGCTTGGAGGCATTCTTTTCCGCCTGCTTTTCAACACTGATGACATAACGCGCACCGAACTCGTTTGTCGCCACCGAGTCCAGCGTCAGAATCAAATACAAGGTTGTGATATTCGTCACGACCACCACCTGAGGTCCGGTGCGGGTATTGGCCGGGATCAAGCTGCCATCCAAAGCCCGTTGCCATTCACCAGGGTTGAACAGCTTGTTGGTGGTGTCCAAATCCAGCATGTACGGGGTTTTCTGACGCAAAATCGCAGCGTCGCTGGCGGTCATATCCAAGTCCGGCAAAGCCTTGACCGTGGGATTATTGATGATGGAATCAATCAAATCCTTCATTTTCTGCTGGTCATCCTGGATGTAAAACGGCATGAACACCAGTGCACCCACCAGTCCCGCAAGGACCAACCCAAGCAGAATCTTTTCGTAATTTTTTTTGAGAAAGTCCATCTTAAGTCTTTGGCAATAGTTTCACCAAATCCACTTCGATTGTGATGCGGAGCAATTGTTCCTTCAATACGGTCGGCAATCCTCCCTTGCTGGCCACCGGCTGCACGGGCGCAACCGGCATTCCACCACCCGGCACCCCTCTCGGCATCCAACCCGGCGGCGTTGTATTATCCTGCCCGACGTTAGCAACCGTCGTCGCCACATCCGCGCGCTGAACGTTCACCGACTTGATGATAAAAGGGCTGGATGAAGTCGCAAAACCGCTCAAAACGCGGGATAATTCCGGAGTGAAGCAACGGATGGACACAACATAAGGCGTGATGACGGACAACGCATTCGTCAGGGAGAGTTGATCAATGTAATCCAGTTGCGGGCCACCGGTGTCATCATCCGATACGCGCACCCGTTGAATGCTGTCAATGGCGTTGATCCGCGCGGTAAACAACACTTCGGCCAGTGCCTTCACTTCGCCCAACTGCACGGCCAGCGGGTTCAGTCCGCTGGGGGCAAAAGTCACGCGATCCTTCTCTTCCGTGAACGAGAACTCAAAATTCTGCGGCAACACAACCCCCGCGCCTTCAGCTTCATGCCGCAATTGCTCGATCGTTTTTTGCAGTGCGCTTGAATAGGTTGCGCCATCCACATTACCGCCCGCCGGAATGGCGGCAATGGGTTGGAAATAGGTGCCAGCTTGTGTCATCCACGTGAGCAACTGTTGCTCTTGATCCTTGGCAATCTGGGTGTTATCAATCTTTTTGTTCCCAGGGGGGGTCAGGTTCTTAAGCTGTCCCACCACTTCGTTCAAGGCGTCAAAGGCCCCGGAATTGCGTGACCAGCCCTTGTAAATATAAAAGCCCGCAGCGCCGAGCATGCTCAGCGCAATGACGCCGCCGATCACAAAAAACAAATTGCGTTTGATCCAGGCCATATCAGAAGTTTGGCGAGTTGACCGGCGTCACATTCACCGTGAAGGTGAAGGTGCCATTGGAATCGTCCGGGATAATGCTCCCGGACAGCGCCGTCGCTTTCGGGTCAACCAACGGTGAATTTTTGATTTCTTTTTCCACAGCGTAGGCAATGTCGGTGTCGGCCGCCGCGTCCACATTTTTCAGATCAATCGCCCGACAAACGAACACAATGACTCCATTTGTTGCCACGCTTGCCTGCCCAGGCGGAACTCCCGGCACATTCATCGGCACCCGTCCCATATCCATTCCGGGCATCGGCGTTCCGGATGCAGCCAGACCGGGGGCGGAAATCATTTGATCAACCCAAATGCCCGCTTCCACTCCCGGCTTCTGGGCCGACAACTTCTTCTTGACGGAATCCTCGGAACGGATGAGCGCCGACCGCATGTCAGCCATGAAATCGCCCCAGTAGAAACGGGCTTGCAACCAAGTGGTGATCTGCTGCACTTCAGCCTTCGTTTTCTTGAGCTTGTTATTCGCCTGCGTAAACTTGTCCGACTTCGCCGTCAACTCGGTAACCCTCGGCTGCAATTCCTCAGTTTCCTTCTCCTTGTTGACCGCAATCTTGTCGAACAAAAATCCAATCGCGAACAACACCAGCACCAGGCTGAAAACCGTCGCGATCAGATACGGCTTCTTCTGGTTGAACGACTGCCAGCGCAAAGTGCTTTCCGGCATCAAATTCATTTCCACCGGGCAGTTCGCCAGGTTCCGCAAACCCAGGCCCACCACTTCCCCCAAACCGTGCGCCACCCGTGACAGTTCTTCCAAGTTCACCGACTGGTCGATCTGCACATTGCGGAACGGATTGAAATACTCGACCGGAACGTTCAATTTTTCCGCAAAAAATTGCGCCGTGTACGGCATGATCGAGGCTCCGCCAGAAAGGAACAGCCGCTGCGGGGCCGAACCGCCCTGCTGACCGCGATAAAACTGCATCGTCTGGTTCACCTGGATGTGCAGCTTGGTCATGAACTGCCGCGCAATCTTCGAAATCGCCGCCTGATGAGGATTGTCCGGCTCTTCATACGCGCCGCCAAGACTCACAAAACCTTCCGCGATCTTGATCTTCTCCGCGTCCTCAAACTTGAGCTTGGCCTCATTTGCGAAATCCTGCGTGATCGCATTCGCACCCAGATTGATGCTGCGGGAAAAAACCTTGCCTTTCTCGAAGAACAACAGGTTGCTTGTCTTGGCTCCGATGTCCAGCAACATCGTGCAATCTTCCAGATCACCGTAGTTGAAGCGAAACGCGTTACACAACGCCGCCGGCGAGGCATCGCATAATTGCAATTTCAACTTCGCCTGTGCCGCCACCCGGAAGAGCCCCTCCACGATGTCTGACTTGATGGCCACCAGCAGCACTTCCAATTCCCCGCCCGTCGCCGAGCCGAGGATCTGGTAATCCCACACCACTTCGCTCAGCGGGAACGGCACGTTCTGCTGCGCCTCGTACTGGATGATCTGTCCGACCTTGGCGGCATCCACCGGCGGCAATTTTACGAACTTGGAAAATACATGAAACCCGGGAGCGCAGACATTGACGTTTTTGGACTTGATACCCTTTTCAGTGATCGCCTCCTGCAACGCCTGCAGAATTATTTTTTCACGACTTGTCTCCTGTGCGCCGTCCGGCCCGAGCGGCTTGATGACAAAGTTATCCAGACGCAATCCGCCCGCCTCGTTGATTTCAAACTCGGCGAGTTTGAGGCTTCCGGCCCCGAAATCAACGGTCAAAAATGACTTGGTGTTCAACATGCTTGTTCGCGTCAAAGCCATCACACCTCCAATTTTACGACGAGTGTGATGGCAGCGCCGATTGGTTTATGGCAAATCATCGCACGGGTCAAACATAAAGCAAAAAAATCTGCGAATAATGCAAAAAACATTGCGTCCCGCCCCGGCCTTTGGCTTCATCCTGCCGTGACGCACACCAACGCCACCTCCGGCCGCCGCCAGATGACTGTGTTGTTTCACGGTCAGGTTCAGGGCGTCGGCTTCCGCTACACTGCCAAAACCGTCGCCACCGGATTTGAAATCACCGGCACCATCCGCAATCTCCCCGACGGTCGTGTCGAACTCGTGGCTGAAGGTTTGCGCGCGGAACTGGAAGCCTTCCGGGCCGCGCTCCATGATGCAGGTCTTGCTGGATTTATCCGGGATGAGCGGGTAGATTGGGCCGACGCTGAAAATAAATTTCGGGGATTTGAAATTATCCGCTAGTAAATGAAATACGCCATTATCGCAGACATTCACGGCAATCTGGAGGCGCTCCAGGTCGTACTGGAAGACATTCGTGCCCAAAACGCCACTCACATTGTCTGTCTGGGCGATGTCGTCGGCTATAATGCCAACCCCAAGGAATGCCTCAAAATCGTCCGCGACATGAAGATCCCCTGCGTCAAGGGGAACCATGACGAATACTGTTCCACCAACGACCATCTCGAGGGTTTCAATCCCCATGCCGCCGACGCCGTCCACTGGACCCGCAACCAGTTGGATGAAGAGGAAAAGAAATGGCTCCGCGAACTCAAATACTCCCGCATGGCCGCGAACTTCACCATGGTTCACGCCACCCTCGACGCCCCCGAACGCTGGGGTTACGTCTTTGACAAGCTCGCCGCCGCCGCCAGCTTCCCCTATCAGAACACCCAGATGTGTTTCTTCGGCCACACCCACGTCCCCGTCGCCTTCATGCGCGACACCGTGGTTCGCGGCGGCACCTATTCCAAATTCAAGGTCGATCCGTCCAAGAAATATTTTATCAATGTCGGCGCCGTCGGCCAGCCTCGCGACAACAATCCCAAATCCGCCTATGTCATCTATGACATGGACGCGAGCACAATTGAACTCCGGCGCCTCGATTACGACATCGAAGCCGCCCAGAAGAAAATCCTAGAAGCCGGCCTGCCCGAACGGCTCGCCGAACGGCTCGCCTACGGCCGTTGAAAATTCTCATCCTCAAGCCGAGCTCGCTCGGCGATGTCATCCAGGCCCTGCCGGTCCTGCGTCTCCTGAAACGACATTTCCAGCAGGCCGAAATCTACTGGTGGATCGATTCCTCCCTCGCCCCGCTCCTCGCAGGCGATCCCGATCTCGCCAGCATCGCCCGGTTTGAACGCCAACGCTGGGCCTCCCCGCGGCACTGGCCCGAAATGTTTTGCAGCATCGCCTGGCTGCGCGCTCAAAAATTCGACCTCGTCATTGATCTCCAAGGTCTCCTGCGCAGCGGCATCTTCGCCTGGCTCGCCAATGGAAATTTTCTCGCCGGCCTCGATGACGCCCGCGAAGGCGCCAGCGGTTTTTACGACCTCGCCGTGCCGCGGGCCAGTTGGCACACCCATGCCGTGGACTGGTATCTCTCCGTCCTTCCACGGCTTGGCGTCAGCGTGCACAACAATTTCACCTGGCTTCCTGCGCGCCCCGAAATCGCCGAGGCCGTGCAGTCAAAGTGGCCGGTCGCCGGCACCCAATGGATTGCCCTCCAGCCCGGCGCCCGCTGGACCAACAAACGCTGGCCCGCGGAAAAATTTTCCCGGCTCGTCAGTCTCCTGGCCAAAAAATTTCCGGACACACGTTTCGCCCTCCTCGGCAGTCACGATGACCGGTCCATGGCCGAAATCATTGCGCGCGCCGAACCCGCCCGATGTCTAAATTTGTGCGGCGCAACCTCCCTCACTGAAATGGTGGAATGGCTTCGGGTTGCCCGTCTGCTTGTCACGAATGACACCGGGCCCATGCACGTCGCCGCCGCCCTCGGCAAACCTGTCGTGGCCCTGTTTGGTCCCACTGAACCCCGGCGCACCGGTCCCTACGGCCAGCTTCAAAATGTCCTGCGGATCGATCTCCCCTGCTCGCCTTGCCTCAAATCTGAATGCCATTTTGAAAAACCGGAAGAGTGTTTACGCGCTATCCCGGCGGAAACGGTTTACCAAAAAGCATTGGAAATCCTGTCCTGACCGGCTTCTTCTCGATCGCCGCGGGCCACCTTCTCGACTCCTGTCCTCGAACAAACGTTAGGGTGAAACCCATTGACGGGTCGCCGTCACCCGCACATTTTTCTGGCGAATGAAATTCATCGCCACCGCGCTCATCTGTCTGGCCGCCCTCGCGGGCCGGGCCCAGGAAACGATCACCCCCACCGAACGCATTGAGCTGTTCAACGGAAAGGATTTCTCCGGCTTCACCTTTTTCATGCGCTCCAATTCTCCGCCGGAAAAAACCTGGTGCGTCACCAACGGCGTCATTCATTGTGGCGGCCGTCCGCCTGGTTTCCTGCGCACGGAAAAAAGTTACGCCAATTACAAGCTCACTGTGGAATGGCGTTTTGTGAAGGTCGCGCCGCATGCCGACAACACGGGGGTGCTTATCCACATGCAACTGCCCGACAAGGTCTGGTCCAAATGCATCGAGTGCCAGGGGCAAAACCAAAAACAGGGCGATTACTGGCTGCATGGCGGCGCCGGCGCCGACGGCTTCCCGGGCGATGCAAAAAAGAGCGTCCATGCACCTATGACCGCTCCGCCGAATGAAAACCCCATCGCCGATTGGGATACTTACGAGATCATCGCCCGTGGCAACGCCGTGCAATCCATCGTCAATGGCAAGGTCATGAACCAGCTCACGGGCTGTAATCTCTCGTCCGGGTTCATCGGCATCCAAAGCGAGGGCGCCAATATCGAGGTCCGAAAAATCTTTATCGAACCCCTGCCCCGGCAGTAAGCTGCCTGCCCCATGAACCTCTGGAAAAAAATCCCGGCCGCCGCCGTTTCACTGTTATCTGCCGCCCTGTTCCTCCAAAATTGTCCGGCGCAGGACGACAGCGACAGCGGCGCTGATCTTCCACCGCCCAATGCCCGCGCAAGCACCGTGCCGCTCTTCAACGGCCGCGATTTTACCGGCTTCACCTTTTGCATGAAAAACGATGCCGACCCGCTCCAGACCTGGAGCGTGACCAACGGCGTCATCCACTGCACCGGCACGCCCATCGGCTACCTCCGCACCACGCAGGTTTACAGCAATTATTTTCTCACCGTGGAATGGCGGTTCATCAAAGTTGCACCCAAGGCCGACAATACCGGCGTGCTCGTTCACATGCAGTTGCCTGACAAAGTCTGGCCCATGTGCGTCCAGGTCCAGGGCAAGCATGACCGCCAGGGTGATCTCTTTTTAATGGCCGGTGCGGAATCCAAGGAGCACAAGGGTATGAATGCCAACACGCCCATCCCCTTCCGCGGCCAATCCGCCGAAAAACCTGTTGGCGAATGGAACACCGCCGAAACCATCTGCCTGCACAATAAGATAACGTCCTTCATCAACGGACATTTCATGAACGAGACCACGGAGTGCACCCTCGACTCCGGCTTTATCGGCATTCAAAGCGAAGGCGGCGACATCGAAATCCGCTCGATCACTTTTTCGCCGCTTAAATATTGACCTAAAAAACGGAGCATCGTGGCGGCCCCAATGCCGCTATGGTCAACTGAGTTTTCTTTCCACCCAGGCCTTGGCTTCCTCCGGCGATTTCAATTCATCCGCGAGTTGTTTCTCCCGGATTTCCGACAGCAATGCGCCCATTCCCCGACCCGGTTTGATCCCCAGCGCCATCAAGTCCGTACCCGTCAGCAGCGGTGGGCGAATGGCCGGACGCTGCGCCAGCTCCGCCGCCTGCTCGCGCAGAAAATCGTAAAACTCCAGGTCCCCATGCGAGCCCAGGCAGTCCAGCCGGTGTAATTCCAGTTCCAGCGGAAACGTTTCCCGCAGCAGCAGGCGGCGCAACGTGGCCTTGCGCATTTGCTTCACGTCCTTGAACTGCATATGGTGCCGCACCGCCGTCACAATTTCTTCGGTCTGCTTTTTCGGAAAGCGCAACCGCGTTAAAATCGTCTCCGTCAGGTCGGCCCCAATCTTTTCGTGACCGTAAAAATGGATGCCGCCCGTCACTGGATCACGCTCCGCCGTCAACGGCTTGGCAATATCATGCAACAAGACTGCCCACGGCAGAAATTCATGCGCCTCTGCCGGCAGCTTTTCCAGCATGAGGCGGATATGATTAAAGACGCTCCCTTCAGGGTGATAATCCGGTGACTGTTCACATTCAACGGTCGCGGCCAATTCCGGCAGGATATGTTCCAGCAATCCGCTCTCGCGTAGCAACACCAGGCCGCGCGCGGCCGGGGAATAACTCTCGGTCATCGCCCTCCGCCGGGCCAGACCATTATTCTCGCGCTGGGTAGGATTCGAAAGCTGTTGATCTCCTGCGGCGCTCTTCACGTTCCCCTTCTCAGGGGAGAGGGTCGGGGTGAGGGAAAGCGTCTCCTTTGCCGGCGGACTGAATAATTTCAACAGCTCATCCCGCACCCGTTCGGCGCTGATGAGCCTGATCTTGGGGGCCAGTCTTTTGATCGCAGCCAGCGTCTCCGGCGCAATCTCAAAATCCAACCGCGCGGCAAAGCGCACTGCACGCAGCATGCGCAAATGGTCTTCGCCGAACCGTTCCTCCGGCGGACCGATGGTGCGGATCACCCGTACGCGCAAATCCTTTTCGCCGCCCACCCAATCGTGGATTTCTTGGGTAGCCGGATCGTAGAACAACCCGTTCACGGTGAAATCCCGGCGCAATGCGTCCGCCTCTGCGTTGGCAAACACCACCTTCGTCGGCCGCCGTCCGTCCTGATAATCCGCCTCCGCCCGAAAGGTGGCCACCTGAAATTGCTGGCCGTTTTCGACGACGATCATCACGCCGAATTTTTTACCCACGGGAATCGTCTTGCTGAAAAGTTTTTCAACCTGCTCCGGTTTCGCATCCGTGGCGATGTCAAAATCCTGCGGCTCGCGCCCCAGCAGAAAATCACGCACGCACCCTCCCACCCAGAAAGCAGCGAAACCCGCCTTTTGCAGACGGGCAGCAATCTCTCCGGCGACCACTTTGGCGGAAGCAGCGTCCATTTGCCGTCCACGATTTACGATTTGCCCGCAAATGGCGAGACAAGTTCTCCGTTCTATTTCGTCGTCGGCCTGTCGCGATTCCATCCCTAGGCTGCGTCACTCGCCCTGTCACGCAAGACTCGCTCAAACAAAGCGCCCCTTCACGCATCAACCTTCGTTTCCCCCTCAGCGCACCACCCTCACACCAACCGTCTCCACCACCAGCACATTCGCCATCGGATCCGTGGCGCCACGGGCAGTCTGAACCACTCGCACATTGTTCGTCGTGGTGATGGGCAGGCTCACCTGGTTCGGATCGTTCAGAAAATATGCCCGGGCAATGTCATTCTTGAACTCCGGCAATTGAAATCCGTCCCGTGGCATCTTGAAGATCGTGAAATACAGTTTCCCCGGCTTCGTTGTGCAGCGCCAGTCTATGAATTCCAGGTAAACCGGCTTGCCGCTCTTATCCATCAGCTTCGTGCTGTAATCGCCAAACTCCTCGCCGAATGGCGAACGGCCTACGCCATAAACCGCGTCGCCATTTACCTTCAGCCAACGGCCTACTGTCAGCAGATTGCTCTGGCAAACCGACGGGATCACCCCCATCGAATTCGGCCCGACGTTCAGCAGATAATTTCCGCCCTTGCTCGCAATGTCCACCAGCTTGAACAAAATGTCGCCCGGCGATTTCCAGTCCGTATCATCCTTCTTGAAACCCCAGGTGTGGTTGACCGTCGCCGGCGTTTCCCAGTCGCCCTTCTGGGCGGCCGTGGGAATCGAGTTGTCCCCGGTCGAGGTATAATCGCCGGAGGCCCCCAACCGCCCGTCAATCAGGCACGCCGGCTGCAGCGAATGCACGATGTCCACGAACCGCTGGCCGCGCGTCCCGGTCATCATCCGCGGCGTGTCAAACCAGATCAGGCAGATCGGACCGTAATTCGAGAGCAGTTCCTTCACCTGCGGCTCCGCCTTCGTCTGCAGATAATGATCGTAGGCGCCGCTCCTGTCCTTCGCCTCATCCGGGCCGAAATCCCAGGTGTTGCCCGCCCCGCCGGGTTCGTGCCAGTCCTGCGCCTGTGAATAATAGAAGCCAAATTTCAGGTGATGCCGCGCGCACGCCTCCGCCAGTTCGCGGATGGGGTCGCGATGAAACGGCGTCGCGTCATAGACGTTGTAAGGCGAGACCAGTGAATGGTACATGGCAAAACCCTCGTGATGCTTGCTCGTGATCACGATGTATTTCATGCCGGCGTCTTCCGCCATCTGCACCCATGCCTCCGCGTTGAACTGCACCGGGTCGAACCGGTTCGTCAACTGCGAGTATTCCGCCACCGGGATCTGTTCCCGGTTCATGATCCATTCCCCGATGCCGGGAACCTTCTTGCCATTCCATTCGCCGGCCGGAATGCAATAGAGCCCCCAGTGGATGAACAAACCGTACTTCGCATCCCGAAACCACGCCATCTTGTCATCCTGCGACGCCGGCGCCGGCAATGGCGGCCCCAGCGACACGGGAGGAAGATGCCTCGCATTGTTCCACGGAAAACACCCGCAAGCGAAAAGGCTGACCAGCGCCGGCAATAACACTAAGGCCAGGGAATTTGGAAATTTGAATTTCATACGCATCATCAAATTTTTAACTATCCGTTTCAGTTCGGAATCCCGCGATTATGCCCCCTTCACTTAAAAAGTCTCTCACCCTTTTGCATGAGTCGCTAGCGCCAATCCCAAAAGCCGGGCACTTCCTCCTTCGCCTCATCCGAGAGAAAGGCCAAAGCGGGTGCGCACCTTCCGTTCGCATCCGCCAACACATCATCCGTATCGTCTACACGACCCACTCACAAACAGCTAGCATCATCCAATGCTGTCCCCTCTCCCTGCGGACGGAAGAGGGTTAGAGTGAGGGCCGCGAGACGGAAAAACTAGATTTTAATTCACGCATACAGCGGACCAAAATTCGCACACGCACGATAATCCGCGCCTTCCAGATCCGCGGTGCCAAACGCCGCCCACGAGCTCGGGCGGAACACCTTCGCCGCATCCACATTGTGCATATAAACTGGAATGCGCAACATCGCCGCCAGCGAAATCAGATCCGCTCCGATGTGACCATAGCTGATTGACCCGTGATTCGCGCCCCAGTTGTTCATCACCGAATACACGTCGCGGAAGGCGCCCTGCCCCGTAAGCCGCGGCGCAAACCACGTCGTGGGCCACGTCGGGTTCGTCCGTTGATCCAGTGCATCATGCACCTTTTCCGGCAAATCAACCGTCCAGCCCTCGGCAATCTGCAGTGCGGCTCCCAAGCCTTTCACCAAGTTTAAACGACACATCGTCACGGGCATGCCACCACGCGTCAAAAACCGCGTGGACCATCCACCGCCGGGGAAATATTCCGTGATCGACGGATGCCACGTTGTTGCGCCCAGGCATTTCTTCACCTCTGCCTTCGTGATCTCCCAGAACGGCTTCATCACCGGCTGACCGGCGCGTTCCTGCTGGCCCGTGCCGTCCAGCGTCGCCGGCCCGGAATTGATCAGGTGCAAAATGCCGCCGGCTGCCTCGCCGCTTAGGTCGTGGTCCGCCACCCGTTTCACCGCGTCCGGACTCCAATACGTCCGCACATCCGCGAAAATCTGCGCCGTGTTTGTCAGCAGATGACCAAACAACATCGAAGCCCCGTTGAGACAGTCGTTTTCCGTCGCCACCAGGTACGGGGCGCGGATGCCGTTCCAGTCAAACGACGAATTGAGAATTGCTTCCAGAAAATCCCCGTTCGGCTGGTAATCCGTCCATTGACGCTGCCCTTGGAAACCGGACGCGATCGCGTTGTGCCCCTGCGCCTCTTCGCCGAAACCCATCTCCGCCAGCTTCGGATTGCCCACCATCAGGTCGCGCGCAATCAGCGACATCTTCACCGATTTTTCCCATTCACCGTTCAACTGTTTGCGGGAACGCTTCGTCTTCGGCGAGTTGTAATCCTTGCCCTCCGGACAATTCTCCTTCACCCACGCCAGCGCTTTTTCATATTCCGCCTGGTCGTAGATCCCCTGGTCCATGCGCCGCAAAAACTCCGTCATGTCAATCGTCTCCACCCGCATGCCCAGATAATCCTCAAAAAACGGCTGGTCCACGATGGAACCCGCGATGCCCATCGAGACCCCGCCCATGCCGAGGTAGGATTTCCCGCGCATCAAGGTCACCGCCAGGCCGGCCCGTACAAATTGCAAAATCTTTTCCTGTACATCTGCCGGAATGGATTTGTCGCCGCCATCCTGCACCTCGCGTCCGTAGATGCTGAACGCCGGAATGCCCTTCTGAGTGTGGCCCGCCAGCACCGCAGCGAGATAAACCGCGCCCGGCCGTTCGGTTCCATTGAAACCCCACACCGCCTTCGGAATCTGCGGGTTCATGTCCATCGTTTCCGAGCCATAGCACCAGCAAGGCGTCACCGTCAGCGACACGCCCACCCCTTCCCGCGCAAATTTTTCCGCGCAAGCCGAGGCCTCCGCCACTCCCCCGATGCACGTGTCCGCCAACACACATTCCACCGGCTTCCCGTTCGGATAAAACAAGGTCGAAGAAATCAGCTTGGCGGCCGACTTGGCCATGTCCATGGTCTGCTTTTCGAGCGATTCGCGGACGCCGCCAAGGCGACCATCAATCGTCGGGCGGATGCCAATTTTGGGAAGCGAACCGTTGAAGAGCGATAGTTTCATTTAATTTCGAAAGTTTGTTTAGTATATGTCCGCAGCCACAATCCTGCAGCCATCGGCGAAATGCCAGAATAAATTCCCCACCGGCAACAGCGCAAGCCAAACCCCATACAACATTTGTTCTACCCGTCCTCTACCCGGAAAGTATGCTGCCACGCAAAAAAGCGTGCCAGCGCCTTTGCAAAAAGGACCACATGTATATTGCAATGCCACCTCGCAAAATGCATTTCCGGCAAATCATAACCATCGAAATATGCCACGTTTGCATTGGCTCGACCCATGCTGAATAGATGAACACATACAATAAGGACGTGGACAAACTGGCCCTGATCACCCGGCAGACAAACACATTCGCTTCGATGCTTTGACCGATTCTGAAAGCATTCCACTTGCGAACGGACTCCCGGAAGGCGGCAAATAGACTGATGACGACAATCTTGTTTGCGAACACGGAATCCGTCATATAAGCACACATGCCCTATCAGCCGATTGAAAATTACGGTGTGATTGGCGATCTGACCACGACAGCATTGGTCAGCATGGCCGGCTCAATTGATTTCATGTGCTTCCCGAGCTTCGATTCGCCGACGATCTTTGCGGCACTGCTCGATCATAAAAAAGGCGGCCATTTTCAGATCGCACCGGTTTCGGGCGAATTCAAAAACCGTCAGAGATATTTTCCGGACACGAACATTTTGCTGACCCGTTTCCTCGGCGAAAGCGGCATCGCAGCGGTTTCCGATTTCATGGCGATGCAACATCTTGGCCATAGTCATAACTTGATCCGGCGCGTCAAGGTCATTCGCGGCGAAATCCATTTCCGCATGGTGTGTGCGCCCAAATTTGATTATGGCCGCACCGGCCATACCATTGAGAAAAAGAATCCGCACGAAATTATTTTCATTCCCGCCGGAAAAAACCTGCCGGCGTTGCGCCTGCGCAGCAGCTTGCCGCTGAAGATTCAAAATGGCGAGGCCTTCGCAGAATTCAAGCTGGGCGCGGAAAAAACTGCGCAGTTTATCTTAGAAGAGGCGGACGGCCAGTCACCGTCCGCCAATCCGGATTATGTTTCCGACGCGTTCAAGGAGACGATGAATTTCTGGCTCGCCTGGGTCGCACATTCAAAATATCGCGGACGCTGGCGGGAAACGGTCAATCGCTCCGCGCTGACCCTGAAACTTTTGACCTCGCGGCCGCACGGCTCGATTGTCGCCGCGCCGACTTTCAGTTTGCCGGAACACATCGGTGGCGCGCGCAATTGGGATTATCGCTACACATGGATTCGCGATGCGTCGTTCACGCTCTATGCCCTGATGCGGCTCGGTTACACCGCGGAGGCGCAGGCGTTCCTGCAATGGATGGAAGAGCGCTGTCGTGAATTGAAACCGGGCAAGCCGTTGCAGGTTATGTACCGCCTCGATGGCCGACGCGAATTGCCGGAACATATTCTGAAAAATTTCGAGGGTTACAAAAAATCATCACCGGTCCGCCTCGGTAACGCCGCGTCGGAACAGTTGCAACTGGACATTTATGGCGAGCTGATGGATTCGGTGTTTATCTACGACAAGCACGGCGAGCCGATCTCTTACGATTTCTGGACAAACATCGTCACGCTCACCGAATGGGTGTGCAAAAACTGGCGCAAACCGGACCAGGGTATTTGGGAAGTTCGCGGCGGTGCGCGGCCTTTTTTATATTCACGCGTGATGTGCTGGGTCGCGATTGACCGCGCGATGAAACTGGCGCAGCGCCGTTCGTTCCCCGCGCCACTCGTGCGCTGGCATAAAATCCGTGACGAAATCTATGAAAACATTTATAAAAAATTCTGGGATCCCCGACTAAAAACGTTTGTACAATTTCAGGGCGCACAAACCGTGGATGCCGCCGCCCTGCTTTTGCCGATGATAAAATTCATCAGCCCGACCGATCCGCGCTGGCAATCCACGATGCAGGCCATCAAAAAAGATCTGGTGGAAGATTCCCTGGTCTATCGCTACCGGCCGGAAAAAGCCGCTGCTGACGGCCTGAACGGGGGTGAAGGAACATTTTCGACCTGTTCCTTTTGGTATGTGGAGTGCCTCGCGCGCGCCGGGGATTTGAAGCAAGCGCGCTTCATTTTTGAAAAGGCGCTCGGCTACGCAAATCATCTTGGACTTTACGCCGAGCAACTTGGCCCGTGCGGGGAGCATCTCGGAAATTATCCCCAAGCGCTGTCGCACATCGCGCTGATCAGCGCGGCGTGGAATTTGGACCAACGGCTTTCAGAAAACAAGGAAGGCGAAGCCTCTTGATAGATCCGGTTGAAGTTCAATCGCCTTGGTGCCATCGGCCAAAGCACCGCGCCGATCAGCGCGATCTCGCTTCATCTCACCCCGATTATTACGGATTTGGCCCATACCAGGATATTTCATGCTGGATTTTCGCTGACTCTGAACCGCCAGAAAGTCTCCGCCTCCCGTTTCCAACGCTGGCAAAATGAAATCGGCTTTGATAGCTTATGCCCGCAATGAATTTTTTGGCCAGAACATGGATCGGTGAATGGCTGACCGGGCTTGGACGCATCGCCCTGTTGTCCCGGGACGCGATCGCCTCGTGTCTCACCTTCAAGTTTTCCCGGCGGGATTTGTTCTACCAGATTTATTTCATCGGCGTCAAATCGCAGTCCGTAGTCCTCGTCACTGGTGCCTTCACCGGCATGGTGCTGGCCGCCCAGACCTATTTCCAATTTCACAAGGTCAAGATGGATACCGCCACGCTCGCGGTCGTCAGCGTCTCCATGTGCAGCGAGCTCGGCCCCGTGCTCACCGCTTTGATGGTGGCGGGGCGCGTGGGCGCCGCCATGGCCGCCGAAATCGGCACCATGAAAGTGACTGAACAGATTGACGCCCTCCGCACGTTGGCCACCCACCCCATTGACTATCTGGTGGTTCCACGATTGATGGCCTCAAACATCGCGCTCCCGCTGCTCACGATCGAGTCCATGACCATCGGCATTGCGGCCAGTTACTTCGTGGGGGTTTACCTGTTGGGCATTGACCCGGCCTATGCCTGGTACAATATGCTGAAATATTCCCATGATTCGGACGTGATCATCGGTCTGATCAAGTCCATGGTCTATGGCGGCATCATTGCCCTCATCGGATGCTACAAGGGCCTCTCGTGTGGCGTCGGCGCCCAAGGCGTCGGACGCGCCACCACCGAAGCCGTCGTCTATGCCTCCATCACTATCCTTATTACAAATTTCTTCCTGACCCTTACGCTGGAAGAACTGGCCGTGATCCTGGGCGTATGATCCAAACCCGCGCATTAAAAAAGAGTTTCGGGACCCAGGTGATCCTCGACGGGGTGGACCTGTGCATCGCCAGCGGCGAATCCGCCGTGATCATCGGACGCAGCGGCGGCGGCAAAAGCGTGCTGCTCAAACATCTGATCGGTTTGCTCCAGCCGGATTCCGGCGAAGTGATGGTGGACAGCGAAAGCATCGGCCGCATGACTGAGCGGCACTTGCTGCGCGTGCGGCGCAAGTTTGGCATGGTGTTCCAGGGCGCGGCCCTGTTCGATTCCATGACGGTGGAGGAAAATGTCGCGTTCGGCCTGCGCCGGCATGAAAATCTCACGGAGGGGGAAGTTGCCAAACGCGTGGCGGCCGCCCTGGAAATGGTGGACCTGCCCGGCACCCAGAAGAAAAACCCGGCCGAGCTGTCCGGCGGCATGAGAAAACGCGTGGGTCTGGCCCGGGCCATCATTTACGAACCCCAGATCATCCTTTACGATGAGCCGACTACGGGGCTGGACCCGATCGTTTCGGACAGCATTGACAAGCTGATCATCCGCGTGCGGGACACTTTCAAAGTGACCAGCGTGGTGGTCACGCATGATATGCGGAGCGCGCGGCGCGTGGGCAACCATGTGTTCCTCCTGCATAACAAGAGAATTTACGCCCATGGCCCGCCGGAAGAGATGTTCAACTCCACGGATCCCATCGTGCGGCAATTCATTGACGGTGTGGCGGACCTGAAGGAAACTATTTTTTAGACCATGGAAAAATCACGATCTTATCTGGAAATCAAAG
>FTAN01000040.1_pt1 | contig 18218 bp, 17 predicted proteins | sample 1639101 | NCBI WGS metagenome assembly FTAN01 (sample SAMEA3914812, study PRJEB12502) | metagenome | biome: forest; material: soil | place: Canada | collected 2011-07-07 | depth 0.1 m | reverse complement strand
TCATCTATCGCCAGGACCTGAGCCGGCTCGGCTGGGCGCTGGGGGAGAAAGTCCGTGAAAATTTGGTCGCAAAAGACACGCAATGAAACCTGATTTCAAATTCAAATTCGGCCGGCGCAAGAAACTGGCCTCGCTGCTTGGCCTGACCCTGGACGGCAGCCACCTGGATGGCGTGGTGCTGAAGCGCACGAACGGTTCGCTGCAACTGGCGCAGCATTTCTCCGTGGCGCTCACGTTGGATCCGCTGACCGCCGCGCCGGAACTCGTGGGGCGCGAGATCCGCAACCTGCTGGACGCGGCGGGCGTGCGCGAACGCAACTGCGTTTTCGGCGTGCCGCTGAAATGGGTTTTGACCGCGCACACGGAACTGCCGCCGTTACCGGAGGCGGATGCCGCCAGCCTGTTGCAATTGGAGGCGGAACGCGGATTTCATTCCGATCTCTCGACCTTGCAAATCGCCAACTCGCGGAGCCCGTTGGCGGGTGACAAGCAGAATGTCCTGCTGGCGGGGATTCCCGGCACGCACATCGCGGCGCTGGAAAAGATCCTGGCCGCGGCGAAATTGAAACCGGTCAGCTTTGCGCTCGGATTGTCTGCGCTGCAACCGGCGGAGAATGAAAAATCCCAGGGCGTCCTGGCGCTGCTGATCGGCGCGAACCAGGTCGGCCTGCAGGTCACCGGCGGCCGGGGCGTGGTGGCCTTGCGGACGATTGAGGGCGTGATGGAGGACGAAGCCGGCCGGCGGGTGTTGCACGCGGACGTGGTCGCGCGCGAGACGCGCATCACGCTCGGCCAGCTGCCGGCTGAATTGCGCGACGCCGTGAAGCGCATCCGCATTTTTGGCCCGGGCGATTCCGCGCGGGAACTGGCGCGGGAACTGGAAACGCGGTTTGTGCCCATGGGCCTGCAGGTGGAGATCGTCGCCGGTTATGCGCCGGATGAATTCGGCGCCACCCTGCCGCCGAAGGTTTCACTGTCCGCCGCGTTCAGCCTGGCGGCGGCCTATCTGATGGAACAAAGGCCGGCCTTCGAATTTCTGCCGCCGAAGCCGGGCCTCATCGAACAGTTTGTGACGAAATATTCGTCCGGCCGCCTGCGAACGACAGGCGCGGTGGCGGCGGGCATTGCGCTGATCGTCATCGGGCTGTTTTTGTTCCAGCAGATCGAGCTGTGGCATTTGAATTCGCAATGGAGCCATATGGAGGTCAAGGTCGCGCAACTGGAGGCGGTGGAGGCCAAGATCCAGCAGTATCAGCCCTGGTACGGCCGTGCATTCAACAACCTGTCCATTTTGCGGCAGTTGTCGCTGTCATTTCCCGAGAATGGCTCCGTGACGGCCAAGAGCATCGAGATCCACGACGGGAACACGGTGACATGCTCGGGCACGGCGGAGAATTACGCGTCGCTGCTCGCAATGCAATCCAGCCTGCAGAAGGCGGATGGCGTGAGCGAAGTGAGTCTGGAGCAGATTCGCGGCAAGGCGCCGATGCAGTTTGTGTTCGGTTTCAAATTCAACAATGGAGGCGGCAGTGAAAATTGAGAATCGCCAGCAGGTTTTGGTCGTGCTCGCCATCGCGGCCGTGGGGCTGTTTGTGGGGGTGAATTTTATCCTCACCCCGCTCGCGGGTTGGTGGTCGGGACGGGCCGCCCAGATCCGGGATTTGAGCGCGAAGGTCAAGGACGGCCGGCACCTCATCCAGCGCGAGACGGCCATCCGCAGCCACTGGGACGACATGCGCGCGAACGCCCTGCCCGCCAACACCTCGCTGGCCGAGCATCAGCTCCTCAACGCGGTGGACGGCTGGTCGCAGAGCAGCGGCGTGGAAATCACCAGCCTCATGCCGCAGTGGAAGAATGACGACACGAATTACATGACCATCAACTGCCGCGTGGAAACCGCCGGCGACATCGGCACACTGAGCAAGTTCCTGTATGAACTGGAAAAGGGACCGATGGCGCTGCGCGTGGATTCGGTGGAACTCGCCGCGCATGATAACACCGGCCAGCAAATGACGCTGGGCCTGGATCTCAATGGCCTGGCGCTGATCTCGAATGACACCAAATGAAACGTATCCGTAAATCCATTTTGTTCGCGCTGGCGCTGGCCATAGGGCTTGCCGCCTGGGCGCAGTCGAACCGGGTTCCGGGGGATTCGGATTATGATTCGTTCAGCCGGTTCATCACGGACCGGAATATTTTTGATCCGAACCGCGTGCCGCATTATGAGGGGACACGAACCCGGCCGCATATCCGGCATGTCAGCTCGTCCGCTCCGTTTTTATCACTGGTTGGCATTATGAGCTACAGCAAGGGGATGTTCGCATTTTTCAATGGGAATGATTCCGACCTGAGACAGGTGCTGACCGTCTCGGGCAAGGTGGGAGGGTTTACGGTCACGGAACTGACCCTTAGCGAGGCGAAGCTGGTGTCCGATGACAAAACACAAACGCTGGAACTGAAGGTCGGCGATGTGCTGCGGCAGGAGAATGGCAAATGGTTTTTGCCCGACCCGCGTGACGTAGCGGTGGAAACCAGTCCGGTGGCGGAGCCGGCCAAAGCAACGACGTCAACGGACGTTGACAATTCAACTCCGGACGACTCGCCCCCTCCGCCGAGCCCGGCGGTGGAACAGAATGAAGTTTTGAAACGATTGATGCAACTGCGGGAAAAGGAAAACCAATGAAAAGAATCATCTTGAGCCTCATGGCCACCGGTGTGGCGGGATTGCTGACCTCGGCCAGCGCGCAACAACCCATGCCGGAGGACAACAGCAACACCAACAACGAGCCCGCCGCCGGCCAGCCGGCCGGGCCGCCCGGCGCGGACACCGGCGGTCAGCCGTCAATGTCGCCGGATGCGAATGCGGCTGGTCAACCGCCAGACGCCAACGCCGGCCAGCCCGCGCCCGGCAACGGTTATCCCACCGAGGGGAGACCCGTTGTGGCACCGCTGGTCATCTCGCCGTCACGGTACCGGCCCGTGGCGCACGACAATCTTCAGTCTGATTTCATGCCGCCCACGGACATGGGCACCAATGCGGACGAGCTGCATTTGAATTTCCACAATGCGCCGCTGGAAATGGTGCTGAATTATCTGAGCGACGCCGCCGGTTTCATCATCGTGCTGGACACCCCCGTCAACGGCAATGTCAGCATCATCAGCAAACAGCCGGTGACGCGCGACGAGGCCGTGGACCTGCTCAACTCCGAACTGAACAAGAACGGCTACGCGGCCATCCGCAACGACCGCACGCTGACCATCGTGGACAAGAACGACGCCAAGACGAGCGACATCCCGGTGAAAAGCGGGAACAATCCTGACGAAATCCCGAAGAACGCGGAGATCGTGACGCAGATCATCCCGATCCGTTTCGTGGAGGCGCGGCAACTGGTTTCGGACCTGACCTCGTTCGTTTCGCCCCAGGCCACGGTGGTGGCCAATGAAGCGGGCAATTCCATCGTCATCACGGATACGCAGCAGAACATCCGGCACCTCATCCAGATCATCAAGGCCATTGACGACAGCGCGGAAGCGGAAACGGAAATCCAGGTGTTCCAGCTCAAATACGCCAGCCCCACGGATGTGGCCAATGAATTGGCCAGCGTTTTCCCGTCGAGCAGCGGTTCCGGAAGCACGTCGCAGTCGCCGATCCGTTTTGGCGGCGGCTTCGGTGGTGGCGGACTCGCCCGGTTCTTCGGTGGCGGCGGCGGCGGCGGCCCGTTTGGCGGCGGCGGTGGTGGTGGCGGGGGTGCCAGCAGCAGCCAGACCGACCGCATTCGCAAGGAGACGCAGGTATCGGCGGTCGCGGACTCGCGCATCCAGGCGGTCATTGTCACCGCGCCCAAGGATCTGATGGAAGAAATCGCCAACATGATGAAGGAATTGGATGTGCCTTCGACCCGCGACCAGGATGTTTATGTGTTCCAGATGAAAAACGGCGATCCGCAGCAGGCGGTGCAGGTGCTGCAAAACATGTTCCAGAGCAGCACTTCTTCGCGCAGCAGCACCAGTTCCTCGCAGAACAGCGCCTTGCAGCAGCGCATCATCACCGACACGACCACGACCGCCACGCCCAACTCCAGCAGCAGCGGCTTTGGCACGTCCGGTGGTGGCGGACGTGGTGGCGGGGGAGGCGCGCAGTATTAATTAAATGCCCGGAAAAACAGGACATATCATGAAAACAAATCTTTTTGGAAAAATTTGCGGCGGAGTTGTGGTTCTCTGGCTATGCACCGCGATGGCTGTTCACGCCCAAGTACGCACCGGCGGCGGCGGTGGTGGTGGTGGCGGAGGCTTTGGTGGTTTTGGCGGTTTCGGCGGCGGCAATCGCGGCGGTTTCGGCGGTTTCGGCGGCGGCAGCAGTTCCACCAGCAGCCAATACAACAACAATGGCACCGTCGGCAGCGCGGTCATTTCCGTTGACCCCGTGACGCATAATATCATCGTCATCGCCGACAAGCAGACGCGGGATCAGATCGAAAAGGTGATCGAGAGTCTCGATGCGCCGGAGCCGCAGGTGCTGATCAAGGTCGTCTTCCTCGAAGTGGAGCACAACGACGGGTCTGAAATCGGCGTGCAGGGCACCTATACCGGCGGGAGCCTGGGCAGCAGTCTCGCGGCCTTCTCCGGTTTTATCACGAACAAGTCCGGCAACGTGGTGCCATCCTCCCAAAGTTTTAACATGGCCAACGGCTTTGGTCTGCCGACGACGATACCGGGTGCGTCCGGCACCGGCGGCCTTTACCAGGTGTTGGGCAATGATTTCACGGCCACGGTCCAGGCGGTCGCCGCCGCCGGCAAAGCGCAGGTGCTGTCACGTCCGTCCATTCTGGCGCGCGACGGACAGATGGCGCAGATCGTCATTGGCCAGCAAATCTATCTGCCCAACGGGGTGGCCTATGCCTCGGTGGGAAACAGCGGCGCCACGGTGCCCACGATCAATGGTACCTATCAAAACGTCGGCATCATCCTGTCCGTCACGCCGTTCATCGGTGCCAACGGCCTGGTGCAGATGATTCTTCAGCCGCAAAACTCGCAAATTGACACTTCTTCGCCCGGGCAGGTAATCACCTTCGGCAACAGCCTGTTGGGATCCTCCACGCCGGTGTTTGCGCCCAACATTGACATCACCTCCGCCGATACGGTCGTGGTCACGCCGGATGGGCAGACGGTGGTCATCGGTGGCCTGATCTCCAACACCAAATCATCGAGTGTCACCAAGGTGCCGTTCCTCGGCGACATTCCGTTTCTCGGCAATCTCTTCAAGTCCACCACCACGGCGGCGTCGAAAGAGGAGCTGATGATGTTTCTCACCCCGCACATCGTGAAGGCGCCCTCGCAACTGAACCGGTTGTCCGCCTCGGAAATGAATCAAACCATGCTCATCACCAACTCGGTTTCCGAGCAGGAACTGAACCAGTTCCTTGAGCACGTGCCGGTGAAGAAAACCCCGTGAACCGTCCCGGCCATTGTCCCGGCACCTGTCAAACCAAGCATGAAACCTGAACAACGGGGCCGATGGGTGGCCGGGCTTTTGCTCGGGGCGTGGTTGCTCGTCGTGGCGTGGCAGGTGGATGAACACCGGCGCGTGGTGGAGGCGGCCAAGACCGATCTCCGCCACCGCTCACGCGAGATCGCTGATACGCTGAGCGCCGTCACCCGCGCCATCCGTTTTCGCGGCGCCGCCCCGCAGGAACGCCTGGACCTCGTCCTCAACGAACTCGTCAACGACCGCACCAACGAACTGGCCAACGTCAGCCGCCTGCTTTCGATTGGTATGTTAAACACGAACGGCGAACCCATTCTGGTCGTGGGCGACACCAACCTGCTTTCCCGCGAAACCCTGGTTGAAAGCGAGCGTTGGTCGGACGACTACGTCTCCTTTATCTGGCCGGTGGTCAGTCCCGAGGGCACTACTAACAATCCCACCGTGGTCCTGCCCCGGTTCAGTTTCACCAACGGTCCGCCCCACGACGAACGGGATTTCGGGCACCACGAACCGCACCCCGACAACGCTGGTTTCGCCGGTTCCAACGAATCTTCCGGCACCAATTTGCCCCCGGTATCCATGAACGGTGAAGCCGGGCCGGCCATGCCCCCGAATGACGGGTTCCATCCGCCCGATGGCGGCGACCGTTCGCACGGTCGTCCCCGTCCGCTCTGGATGCGCGGCATGTCCGATGCCGACTTCCGGCGGTTCGCTTCCGAGCACGAATTGCACGGCCTGGTGCTGGCCATGTCCACGGAAAATTATCGGGCCACCTGCGTTCACGATTTGTGGCTGCGCTGTATCATCGCCTTTTTCGCCGGCATTTCCGCGCTGGGTGCCGGCCTGGCCTGGCGCAATACCGCCCGGACCGCTGAACTCCAGATCCGCCTCGTGCGCGCGAGCGAATTGAACTCGCATCTCAAGGAAATGAACCTGGCCGCCGCCGGCCTGGCGCATGAAACCCGCAACCCGCTCAACATCATCCGCGGCCTCGCCCAGATGGTTTCGCGTCTGCCTGATGCTTCGCCCGAAGTCCGCGCCCAGTCCAAGACCATCGTGGACGAGACGGACAAGGTCACCGCGCAGTTGACCGAGTTCATCAATTATTCGCGTCCGCGCGAGGTTCGCCGCACCCGGATCGCCCTTGCCGCCGCCGCCGCCGAAATCGTCCGTACCCTGAACTTTGATATCGAGGAAAAGAAGCTGCGCGTGGAAGCCGGCGGTGAACCGCTCGCCATCGAAGCGGACGAGCAACTGCTGCGGCAGGTGCTGTTCAACCTGCTCATCAATGCCATCCAGGCCGTGGGCGAAGGCGGCCAGATCAAGATCGAAGTGCGGCGCGCGAGTGCCACGGAGGCAATTTTGGAAATCCGCGACGACGGGCCCGGTGTGTCGCCGCAAAACCGGGTGGAAATCTTCAAGCCCTATTTCACCACGCATCAGAAAGGCACCGGTCTCGGTCTGGCGGTCGTTTCCCAGATCGTGCTGGCGCACGGCTGGGAGATTGAATGCCTTGCCAATGAGCCGCGCGGCGCCATCTTCCGCCTCACCCACTTGAAGATCGCCGCGTAAGCCCCGATCTCCGAACCGCCGTATGTTGTATAACGCACGACCCGTTGACAAATAACGGCAACCATTCAATCGCTGTTCCCTCTCCCGTCGGACGGGAGAGGGTCAGGGTGAGGGGCCGTTTATCACCTTCCACCCCCGTTCCCTCCGGCCTTCGAAGATTGGAGGCAGAGTCAGGATTTCGCCCTGCGCTGACGCCCCGCTTCGGCCGGAACGAATTCCGCATTGCCGACGGGTTTTGGTTTTACACCGAATCTGACGGCGTAAACCCGGGTGAAGTGCGCCCCGAAGAAAAGGATCTGCGCCGAATAATAAACCCACATCAGCACGATGACCAGCGAACCCATCGCCCCATAGACCGAAGTGATGCTGCTTCTGCCGATATAAATTCCAATGAAAAACTTTCCCAGATTGAAAAGCAATGCCGTGATGAACCCGCCCAGCCATACATCACCCCAGGCAATTTTCACATCCGGCAAAAATTTAAAAATCATCGCAAACAAAGTGGTGATGATCCCCAATGAGATGAAAAAATTCAGCCCCTTCAAAAGCATGTCTCTCCCGGAAAAATGATCGCCAATAAAACTCCCGAGCGCCGCCAGGCCTGCACTGCATACCAATGAAACCAGCAGCAAAAATCCCATCCCCACGACCATCGCGAAGGACAACAGCCGGCGCCGGATGAAATTTCGCAATCCTCTTCCCCGCGCCTGTTGAATGTGCCATAGCGCATTCAGCGAATTTTGCAGTTGCACAAAAACGCCGGTCGCCGCCACGGCTAGCGTTATCACCGCGATGCCGGTCGCCCAAAATCCGGCCCTCGATTTGTTGGCCGCCGCCACCAGCGCCTGAATCGCATCGCCGCCTTCCTTGCCGACCAGCTGGTTTAACTGGCCGAACAGTTGGCGCCGGGCCGCCTCTTCGCCAAAACAAAAACCGGCCAGCGCCAGCGCAATTATGAATAGGGGGGCAATCGCAAAGATCGTGTAATAGGCCAGCGCCGCGCCCTGGGAAAGAATGTCGCCGTTCAGGCAGCCTACAACTGTTTCTTTGAGCAATTGATAAATGATCAACAGCTTCGTTTTCACTTCTTATCGTCGGTTTTTTCCACCTGTTCCACCGTGACCTGCTGGTCGAGCTTCGGCGTCAGGGCATGAATGAAGGCGTTTTGCAGCAGGGTCGCCGTCGCCGTCCACATGCCGACACTCGAATTGGTGTAGGTGCCGGAAATGGGAACTTTCGTGGCGAGCTGGTCCTTCAAATGGTTTTCAAAAACCGTCGCCACCCCGCCGACAATCGCCTGCCAGAAGATTTTCAGCACATTTTTCTTCCGCTCCTTTTCCCAGGCGAAAATGTCGAGATCCTTGAAAAAAACTTTGAAATAACCGTCATAATTTCCCTGCGCCGACGCCACCGAGGTGTAAATCGCAAAGGTGCCCCGTTCCACATCGAATTTTCCATAGGCGCGCAGATAATCATTCAGCGCGGTCAGATCCACATTCGTCAGTCCGCAATTGATTTCGTAAGTCGGCTGGGCGGTCAGCAGGTTCATCCGCAATTGCAGGCTCAACTGCCCTCCGCCCACGGTCGAACCGCTGGCGGTCAGGCCTGACGGAAGTTTTTGCCGGAGATCGCGCGCATTGGTCAGATTGGTCGCCGTCACGGAAAGCTGGCTCAAATAGATGTTCACCGGCGGCTTGGAAAACGGATCTTGAAAATGAATCTCGCCGTTGGAAATTTCGAGGCGGTTCAGGTTGAACGGGAAAAGGCTCTCCGACATCTTGCCCCATTGTTCATCCTTGCCCGTCTGTTTCTGTTCCTCGGTCGGACCCGTCGCAAAATTCACCTGCGGCCGGTATAAAACGATCTCGCCCACCACCGAACCATGAAACAATTCCCGCCATTCGATCGAAAGATCAACTTCCCGGGCGGAAAAGAAAGGAACCGGGACGCCACCGTTCTTTTTCAAAATCTCAATGTGGTGAATCCGGTAACCTCCGCGCCATAAGCGCATGCTCACATCACCGATTTTTCCCGTATAATCATGCGCCTTGTTCAATTCCCGGTTGACATAGGCTTTCACGGCATACGGCATCGCTAAACGGGCCGCTATCAGCAGAAGGACGACGGCTAAAATCCACCCGGACATGTGCGAAACCCGCCGCCAGATCGAATGAATGTCAAATTTCCGTGTCATGGCTTTAGGAATTCCGCCGCTCTGCCTTCAAACCTCTCCTGTCCGCAGAGCCGCATGCCGCACCGTTCACAATTTTCCTAACAATACCAGAACGAGTAATATTACCACGACTAGACCCAGCCCTCCGCTGGGGTAATAACCCCAGCCGCCGCTGTAAGGCCAGGCCGGCAATGCGCCAATAAGCAGGATGATCAAAAGAATCAGAAGAATGGTGGAGATGCTCATAATTTTTTTGGTGTTTAGGTTCGTTTTTTTGGTGCGCGTCCGCCGATTTTCCCGCCCTTGCGGGCGGGCGCTTTGTTGATTTTCTTGCCGCGACCGGTACCGCTTTTTTTCCCGCCGCCCGTCATTTTATTGACGGTGGCCCATGCGCGGCGCTTGGCTTCGCCGCTTTGCACGCCGCGGGATTCATAACCTTCTTCAATGTGTTCCGCCTGGCGTTTTTGTTTGCCGGTATAACTGGATTTATCACCTTGTGCCATAATCGTCGTATTTAGGTTGACCATTGTTCAGCCAAATTGATGCCAACGCCAAGTCTGCTAGCCTTCAATGATTTATCCCCAATGAAGAAATGCATTTCACAATCCCATCTTGCATTCTGCTTGGTTTTATTGCGCTGAAGCCCGTTTGAATGGAGAAGAAACGAAACCTGCCGGCCTGCCCCATATTTTGCGGTTTCTTGAAAGGGCTGAAAGCCCGCCATGTTACAGCCCGGGCTGGAGTGAGCAGCGCGAACGCAGGCCCGGGGACAGCGGTTCCAAATTATTCACAGTCCTGTAAGGACGACAAAGTTGCATTTGCAACCTCCAACCCCTGTGAATTCTTGTCAGGACAGTGTTCGATCCGTCTTCTTCGCGTTCACGCCGCCGGTGGCAGTCGCAATGTGGCATCCAGTGGCGGCAGTTCAGTAAGTTCCTTGCCGCCGGTGCCGCCGCCGAGTTTCTGCAATTTTTCGCCAGACGGTTTGACGCGTGATTCGTAGCTGCCTACGGCCTGGTTGAAGGCGCGGTTCGCAGTTTCCAGTCCGCCCCGGATTTTTTCCAGGTGTTCCGTGAACGTCACCACCCGCACGAACAATTCCTGCGCGGCTTCGGCAATCTTCTGCGCGTTCTCGGTCTGGGCGTGTTGCTGCCAGCTTACGCTCACGGAACGGAGCAGGGCGATGAGCGAGGCCGGCGTCGCCAGCAGAATCCGTTTTTCCGCCGCCCAGACGATGAGATCGTGATCACCTTCCAGCGCGGCGCTAAACAGTGATTCCGCCGGGACAAACAGCACGACGTAATCCAGTGCGTTCGGAAACTGGCGCGGATAATCGCGCTCCGCGAGCGCGCGAATGGTGCCCTTGAGCTTGGTCGCGTGGGCGGCCAGGGCCTCGGCCCGTTTTGCGGGCTCCGCCGAGTCCAGCGCGGTGAGAAAATCGAAATCCGGCACCTTCGCATCCACGATGATAAAACGTTCGCCGGGCAGTTTGACGACCAGGTCCGGACGGTTTTCACCGGACGAGGTCTGCTCGGTGAAATCGCAATGCGCGCTCATGCCGGCAGCTTCCACCACGCGGCGCAGGGTTTCCTCGCCCCATTTGCCGCGGGCCTGGTTCGAGTGGAGCACCAGCCGGAACTGCTGCGTTTCGTTTGCCAGCGTGGTGCTCTGTTGCGAGAGCAGTTCGAGCTGCTTCTTCACTTCGCCGAGCGTGGAGGATTGCGCCACGCTGTTTTGCTGCAAATTCTTCTGGTAGGTCTCCAACTGCTGTTTGAGCGGTTCAACCAGGCCCTTGATGGCCTCCTGTCGTTGCGCGAGATCGCCCTTGGCCGTTTCCTGGAATTTCCCGAACGACTGTTCCGCCAGCCGCAGGAATTCCGGGGCGGATTGTTTCAGGGCATCGGCGCTCAGGGCCTTGAACGTGTCGCGCAGATCGGCCAGGGCCTTTTCCTGCGCGGCTTTGGCGTCGCGCAGGGTCTGTTCGTGAAGTTGTTTCTGTTCGGCAAGAATCTTTTCCGCCGCCGCTTGGTTGGCTTGGGCGGTGGCGAGGGATGAATTGGCTTGGGAAAGTTGTTCGCGGGCTTGCGCGAGTTCCGCCTCCCGCTGGACCTTTTGCTGGCGCAATTCATTTTCCAGCCCCGAATCGGCCGGCGCACCGGTTGGCCGGCGTCCACCCAACAACCAGCCGATGAGCAGCCCCAGCCCGCCGCCGAGAGCGAGGCCGATCAACAGATAAATGCCGCCGGACATGATTTTAAGGGGAGAAAGCAAAGCGCCCAGAGTACCTGGCCAGAACTGTTGGCCGGTTACTGGTAACCAACGAATCCAGCCCACCCCCGGCTTTTAACCGGACAGCGGGCTGGGTTCCAACTGACATATGGTTTTGTCCGCCGATGACAGGGTTGGCGGATACAGTTTAGAAGTGGGCGACGACCTCGATTTCCACGCTCGCGGCCTTGGGCAGGCCGGCGACCTGGATGGTGGAGCGGGCGGGGAAATTCTCGGTGAAATATTTCGCGTAGACCTCGTTCATGCCCGCGAAATTTGCCAGGTCCGTGAGGAACACGGTGGATTTCACGACATTGGCGAACGTAAGTCCCTGGTCATCCAGGATGGCCTTCACGTTTTGGAGGACGCGGTCGGTCTGGACCTTGATGTCGCCGGCGATGAGATTGCCGTCTTTCGGGTCAATCGGGATCTGGCCGGCACAGAACAGGAGGTCACCCACGCGTACGGCGTGATTGTACGGGCCGACGGCTGCGGGTGATTTAGCGGGTTTGATGATGGTTTTGGTTGCCATAAAATGCAGCGCAAGGTCTAGCGACTTTGACCGGTCAGGTCAAGGAAAGCCAGTGTCCAAATCCAGGCTCGATTCCACTGGCCGACCACCAAGCCATTTGCACCAAGGGGAGAGGGACATCTCGTAACTAACTTATCATAAACGCATTGCTACTAGTCCCTAAGAACCTTGAAACGAGCCAATCGTAACGGTATAAGTCATTTAATTTAAGTAGATTATAACTGGCGGATGCCGGAAAACCGCCCGGCCATTCGTGGCTGGCGACCAATTGATACTTGGCCAAGGGACTCCTTTCATCAACCCGCCGACCCACCCGTTGGTTGCGCCCCCTCACTCTTGCCTGCGTAGTGTCTTCAGGGCTATTCAACCTTATTCCGAGATAATCCAATTGGGCGGTTAATAATCAGCCGTTTACAAGGTCGCGATCTTTCGACATTCTTCTCCGGCCACCATCTGCGGATCAATCCTGATATTGCAACGATGAAGCCGTCCACCTCTCCGGAGCCATCCGCCCTTAGTTCTGTTCGTCGCCGGCTACGTGGCCGGTTATTGGCGGTTCAACTTCTTTCCGATCCCACGTTGCCCGTTATGAAGACTATCATTCATCTCACTCTATTGTTCGCCGTTTCGTGTGCGGTTTACGCAGATGACGAAATCGCACGGCCGATGGCTTTAGCAACAAATAGTTTGGCGGCTATTCAACAGGAATATAAGGACGCTGAAGACGGTTATCATAAGGCCGCACAGTCTCTTCCCGACTCGCCCGAGGGGCGTGCAAACACTCTGGAATTATGGAAACAGTTTAACAAAAAGCAGAGCGACCTGTTTATGTCAGCGGTGGAACTGGCTCGGGCCAAGCCAAAATCCGAAGAGAGCTTTGCGGCTTTGGAGTGGGTGGTGAATACGGTCTCGGGCCTTTCGCCCCCGTCGGGACCGTCGGCGCTGGAGATTCTGACCCGGCAATATGCTGACAATCCCCGCATTGGAAAGGTCATTACCGTGCTCGCCTACTATCTTCCTCAGGACAGCAGTCCCGCCTTCCAACCGGGCGTGGATTTGCTGAAGGCAGTGGTTGAAAAGAATCCCGACCGGGTCGCTCGCGGGCAGGCGGCGCTTGGGCTTGCCTGGTTGGCCAAACGTAAATTTCAGCAGGCCGAACCGAAGGGTGGGCCGGATGCCGCCGCCCTGGCTGCGCAAGCGGAGCAGGCCTTCGAATCGGTTGTTCACGATTACGGCGATTGTCCAAATCTCCGGACCGTGGGAGTACGTCCGCCGGCCAGCACTCTTGGCGGAGAAGCCGAACCGGAGTTGTTCGAATTGCGTCATTTAAGCATCGGCCGGGCTGCGCCCGAGATTCAAGGCGAAGATCTGGATGGCGGAGGATTGAAGTTGAGCGACTATCGCGGCAAGGTGGTTCTCCTGGTGTTCTGGGCCTCGTGGTGTGGACCTTGCATGGACGAGGTCCCCCAGGAAAAGGCTCTTGTCGAACGTTTCAAGGGCCGGCCATTTGCCTTGGTGGGCGTAAATGGTGACAGCTCAAAGATGAGCGCCGCCAAAGCCGTGACCGAGAATCAAATTTCCTGGCCCTCTTTCTGGAATGGAAAAGAAGGGCCTGGCGGGCCGATCCCCGTGGCCTGGAATGTACGGTCGTGGCCCACCATTTACGTGTTGGATGGGCAGGGCGTTATCCGCTACAAGAATCTCAGGGGCAAGCGGCTGGACGAGGCGGTTGAACAGCTCGTCAGCGCTGCGGAAAAGCCGTGAATTTCATCGCCCTTCGCTGGCGATGAGTTTGGCAATCCGTTCGGCCAGGGCACCGATGGTTCGTGACGGGTTAACTCCGAGGGCTTCCGGGATGATGGCGGCGTCGGCGACATAAAGGTTCTTGTAGCCGTAAACCTCGCCTTTGTGATCCACCACGCCGTGTTGCGGGGTATCGCCCATATTGCAGCCGCCGAGGGGGTGTGGGGTGACAAGATCCTTGGCGAGCGACCAGGTGGGTGGCACGATGGGCACGCCGCCGGTGGCATCGGAGAGCCGCTTGTGCATTTTCACCGTGGTGTCAATCACCTCCTGGGAACGCGCGATTTCCCATTTCAGGTCCAGACGGCGCGCGCCAAAAAACCACCACGGCCGTTTCAGGCTGAAGACGCCATTGGCCGCATCCACCCCTTGCGCGAACCAGGGCATCACGTTCTTGAACGGATCGGAATTGCGCAAGAGGGTGCGGATGGAATCGATGAGAATTCTGGCGCGAAAACTTTTGGGCGGATTTTGGGATTTCTTGAGCAGATAATTGGCCAGCAGATTCGGCACGCCACCGTCTTCAATCCAAAAGCGCTGCCCGTCCTCGCTGCCGTCCTGAAAGTCTATGGCGCTGGTAATGGTCGGGCCTTTGGTGGGGGAAACGATCCGGTTGTCATAAAGCGCCGGAGTGAGGAAGTCGCCGTTGCTGCTCCAATCGCAACCCAGAAACCGGCTGACGTTCGGGAGAGTGCCGTTGATATCGCGGCAGCGCAACAGCAGTTCCGTGGAGCCCAACGAACCGGCGGCGACAATGACGATGCGCGCCGTCTCACTGCCGGGGATGCGTCCGCCGTTTTTCAGTTCATCATAGGAGACTTTGTAGCCGCCGGTGATGGGCTCAATATCGCTGACGAGATGGAGCGGCCGGACCTGCGCCCCTTTCTTTTCGGCCCACGGAATGTAGTTTCGATCAAGGGTGTTCTTGGCTTCCACATCGCAGCCGATGTCGCAGTTTGCCAAATGCACACAGGTTCCTTGCTCCACCCCTTGCTGATTGACGAACGATTTGGACTTCGCCGGATTGTGCGGATCCGGCAGGTTGTAATTCCAATCCGGATCGAAGGAGACCGCCAGTTCCAAGGGTGTAAACCGGTCGGCCTTGCCGATTTTGCCCGCCGCTTCCTGCATCAGTTTCATCCGTTCCGTCCACTGATTATCCGGAACCTTTTGGACGTTCATGAACTTGGCCACGGTGTCGTAGTACGGTTTTAATTCGGCATAGGTTATCTCCTCGGGCCAGGTGCTGACTTCAAAGGTGTGCGGCGGGGCTTCACAGGAAATGTTGGCGTAAATCAGCGAACCGCCGCCGACTGCGGCCCCTTGGGCCACGGACATGTGTTCAAAAACCCGCAGGTCGAGCCAGCCATTTTCCTTTTCGGGGCACTCGTGATTCCACGTCCATGGATCGGTATCCTTGCGGGGATAGGTGGCTTTGTTCCAACGCCGGCCGCGCTCAAGAATCAGCACCTTGTAGCCGGCCTCTGCCAGCCGGCAGGAAGTGATCGCACCGCCAAACCCGCTGCCAATTACAATGACGTCATAGTTCATATGGATTATGTATTCTTCACGCAATTCCCGAGCACAGCTTCCTGCTCCCGGAGCGCGGCGTTTACGCCGCTTCAGCTTGCGCGAGCCGGTACGCGCAAAAATATTTCAATGCCTCCGTCCATCCGTACGTTGAAGCGACCTAAAGGTCGCGCTCCGTACCAAATCGCTGGCGCACGGACGCCGGCGCATGTTAGCCACGTCGCTCCCGGAGCGCGGCGTTTACGCCGCTTCAGCTTGCGCGAGCCAGTACGCGCAAAAATATTTCAACGCCCCCGTCCATCCGTACGTTGAAGCGACTTGGAGGTCGCGCTCCAAGTCACACTTTTTTGACGTAGCTGTCCCACAGTTGCCCCATAAAAAATCTTCCGAACGTCATCACCGCTTTGGCACCTTCTGTGGCGGAAGGCGCATTGAGCGCGTGCATGGTGGAAACCATTTTCATCAGGTCCAACGGCCCCAGCGTAAGGATGCCGGCCCCAACCACCGGGCCCGTTTTATCGATGCCCTGATACAGTTGGGAATACAGGGTGGTGGTTTCCTTCCACATGTTCAGGATGGAATCGTCGCGCACCTCCTTTTTTCCGGCCAGATAGTAATTCTTGCCGTTGGCGGTGAAGCCCATTTCATAGACCATGAGCTTGAGGCCCGGCTGGTCCGTGGGTGAAAACAAGTTAAACACCCCGGTGCTGGAAGGTATGTTTTGGCCGAAGGCCGCGAAATCAATGGAACCGTTGAGCTGGCCGAGGTGGTCGGGATCGGTGATGAATCGGTTCACATCCTGGATGGTGATGGTGGAGTGCATGGCCAGAATGCTGCCGGTGTGTTTGCCCTTTTCGCTGCCGGTTTCCGGGTCGGTTTCTCCGAGTGTCAGGCCGCCGGCCATGGTTTCCCGAAACGTGATGCCCAAGGTGGGATTTTGCATTTGTGTGGTCTCCGGTTGCAGAGGGAGTCCCTCCGGTTTTTTGTTTTTCAGATATTTGCTGGCATCGGCATAACCCATCGCGATGAGCGTGGCTCCGTCAATGCGTCCAAGAAAATAGTCCGGATCCAGCGGCAGCGGATAGTCGGGCTTGATCAAATGCAGCCGGATCGGACGGGTGTGGCCCAGGACCGTCTCGCCCTTTTCAATCCGGCGATTGATGTCGTTGATGCCTTCAAATTCGCCAAAGAGCGCCCCATTGGCGGCAATTTCAATCATGTGCACGTACTGATTAAAGGCTCCGCCCTTGTAGATGCCGATGTTGCCAATGCACCACACGACCCACAATTCTTCCGCGCCGCGCCGCACGGCTTCCATCAGGTTGGCATCCCGGATCCAGACTGAATCCACGTAAAGATCGTTTCCATTGCGCACCGGCGGCATGTAAATGGGGAGCGATATGCCCGCGACCAGCAAATTTAGATTCAAGTCCTGGTGCGTGACCACTTCGCTGACCTTCCGGGTGTAGTTGCAAACATTGAAGGTGCCTTGCATGCCCTGCGCCGCGTTGATCTTGGCGAGGTCAATCCCGAGATGCGGGAACACCTTGTTGATGATGCCATCGGCACTGCCCATGCCCATCAAGTCGCTGACTTTCAGATATTGCTCCAGTGGCATGAGCGAGGCGAAATCGTGAACATCGAGGGTACGCCACCGGTCGCACATTTCCACCGGCGACAAACCGGAAAACAGCATGGCCAAGTTGATGGTTCCACCGGAAGTGCCATCGGCGTGGGCAAAGGTCAGGCCCGATTCCAGCAGCGCGCGCACCACGCCGGCCTGATAGGCCACCCGCATGCCGCCGCCGGCCAGGATGAGCGAACGCTTGGGGCCGGGATCATCGGCGGGCTGCGTTCCGGCGGGAATGTTTTCGGGCGCAGTCATGAGGGTGCGAGCGTTTTTCGGGTATAAATGAAGATCAGAATCCCGCCGATCAGTTCAAACACCAGAAAGGCGTAAAAGGCCGCGAATGGCTGGCCGTCCAGTACCAGGGAAACGATGCGCGCGAGCACGCCACCGAACATGGTCCCGAGAAAGAGCCGGTTATAAAGCCGTTGCGTGAAGATAACTTTGCGAAAGGTGAAAGCGAACACTCCGAAACCGCATTCCACGGCACGGAAGAAACGGTATTGGCTGATCAGGCTGGCGGAAGTTTGTGGATTCAGGCTGTCGGTCGGCAGCTTGTAAAGAATCTGCTGATCGAGCCTGGCCGTGAACACGCCCAAGGCGCCGAATACGATCAGAAACCAGATATAAACGTAAAAGAAGATGAGGGTCAGAATTTTCATGGGGTGGTTTTGGTAATCTTCAGCCAGTACGCAATGGCCAGAATGCCCGAGACAAAATCAAAACTGGCCACCAGCAGGGCGAGCGGTGAAAAAATGTGATGCCATACGCCCAGCGCCACGGCGGCGGAAGCGCCGAACTTCTGCACTGCGCCCCAGAAAATGATGATGGGCTGGTGCCGGGGGCTGATCAACGCGTTGAAGAAGACGCACCCAAAGCAAACCATGAACATGCCGATGGTGCCGAAAAAATGAATGCTGGTGGGCGTGGCCTCGGCGGAGAGCAGGCGCAACTCGAAGCCCGTGGCCAGCATCTGAAAGAAACCACTGAAGATCGTGAGTGCGGCGATTACGATCAGCGCCCAATAAAGCCAGTCAGGTTTTTTCATGGCATCCTTGGTGAACAGGATTTGCGGGCGAAGTAGAACATCATCACGGCCCATTCGAGCGTCCAGAGCGCCACGCGGATTTTGTTATAGGAGATCCAGGAGGCGAGGACGCGTTGCAGTTCAGCCTGGTCCTTGATGCCGTTCGACATCTCGGCATTGACGGGAAAGATCCAATGC
>FTAN01000015.1_pt1 | contig 18460 bp, 12 predicted proteins | sample 1639101 | NCBI WGS metagenome assembly FTAN01 (sample SAMEA3914812, study PRJEB12502) | metagenome | biome: forest; material: soil | place: Canada | collected 2011-07-07 | depth 0.1 m | reverse complement strand
GCGTTTCCTGTTCGGCCATGAAGACGATGCCGCAGCCGCCTTCGCCAATTTGCTGCAACAGCTTATATCGCCCGATGCGATCACCCGCCTGCTCGCCCGCAGAAGTTCCCGGTCTGGCTTCCATCACGGTTTGAGGTTGTTCCAGAAAATCTCCCACGCGATCATGGGTGCGCAGCAAGGCTTCCACCTGTCGGCGCAGTCTGGCATCTCCGGCACAGGCACGCTCCAAATAGGCGGCACGTTCCTTGACCGGCAAATGGACGGCCTCCGTAAACACCACCACCTCAGGATTGGGAAGATTATTCATCAGATCGCGTGAATTCTTCCTTCCTCGATCTTCCAAATCAAAGGGAAATGTGTCGGTTGTAAATGCTTGGTTTTCATTGAGTCAAACCCTTCCCGCGATTCATTTTGCCACACCGCAAATCGCGCCATTACGGTAACAATGCGGGAATTCTGCCAAAAAAGGACAAGGGAATGACAAATCTTTTCTCCGGTGACGGCGTCAACGACCATGTGGGCAAGGATTTCAATTTTGAGAATCTGACCGGCACGAACAAGTACGTCACCTTATGTCCCCTTCCGACGGGCTGCTTTCCCCGTTTGGATGAGACGTTCTCCCAATATCACAACGGCAATGGTGGCCGGAACAAAGCCTATGGCCCAGCGGGCGAAGTGGAGCAAAAGGCAGGTGCACATTGCTCCGCAGGCATACAGAACAATCACCAAGGCCTGTTCAACGATTCGCTTTTGACCTGGATTCCGGGAAGCCCCGTTTCGGAATAGATTTTCGATGCCGACACACAGGCTGGTGAGCGTTCCGGTGATCGCCGTGTTGCTGACACCGGCAATCATGAGCCTGCTCATGGCTGCTGATTGCAATCCCATCGCAACCGTTAAAAATAGAATCAGGGAATAGAAGTGGGGGGGCAGGTCTCGAAGGGCATCATTTGCCCACAGCACCGCGAAGGCAAAGATTAAACCTGCTTCAAAAGTGAGAATGCGCACCAAAACTTTCTTCCAGGCAAGATCGGGAAGGTTGCTGACAAGGCGGCTTCCCAGCATCACGCCGAACGCAAACGTCAAAATCACAATTAGAGTTTTGAGCGCTTGCGACCATTGATGCTCGCCGATTGCAATCCCCAGCAAAACGAGATTGCCGGTCATGTTGGAGGTGAAGACGTGCCCCAAACCCAGGAATCCCGCCGCATCAGCGCTGCCCGCGACCACACTCAGCATCATCAGGTCGAAAAGCGCTTCACGTCCGAGATTTTTCATTGCCTGATGCCTGATAGCGAAAAATTCCTGAGCCGGTTACGACGTTACTGACACTTCACTGACAGTTGACCTGTTTCTCCCCTTTGTTTGAACCGGAAACCCTCGGAAAGCCGAGGAAACGGATATGGCGGAAGGGGTGGGATTCGAACCCACGGTACGGTTACCCGTACTTCTGATTTCGAGTCAGATGCCTTTAACCACTCAGCCACCCTTCCGTTGTGTTGATTCTATTGCTGGAAATGCTGGTTTGCACATTTCGCAATTTGCATTTTTCCCATAAAACGCCCGTGGCAAATTTGTCCACCACGTTCAATCAGGTAATTATTATGCGTGAATTCGTGTTCGCGGCAAGCTCATTTGGAAATCCCTGAAAACAGAGGCCGCATCCTGAGGCACGGGAGCAGGGCATATCCGTCCCCTGCGGTTCGCGGGCCATCGGCGCGGGTTTTTTAATTTTGCATTTTTAATTGGCCCCTCCATTTTTATTCTCCGGGAGAATAACACTTTTTCGCCGAATCGTGTAGGGCGGCTGCGGCTGCGGCCCCGAGCCGCGATAGTAAAAGTCGAAAATCACGAGTGTTTATAGGGTTGCAGGCGCACCAGGGGCACGGTTTTTCAGAGCGGCGGAAATCATCCAAAAACGGGATTTCTCAAAAAATAAAATTTTGGCACCCCCTGAATTTTTATTCTTCCGGAGAATAACGATTTTCCAGGATCGTGTGCTATTCTCACGCCGTCGGGGTGGACTTTGCAGTCGGCCACCATCGGAGGGACAATGGTGGCGCTCAGCGCCTGCGGCCGGCGCTCTTTGACATAGCGAAGCAATGCTGCGGCGTCTCAACCGGGGTGCCGCCAACCGATGCGCCAACCCGCGAGCGGTTGGCGCGCCCGCCGCGAATCGGGTGCGAAACCTCGCGTAGCGTCTTGGACTGCGGCGGCCCTCCGCCGCTTTCGCGCGCACCGGCGAGGGACAAGCCATTGGTGGCCGGCCCGGTGAATGGCGTTCCCAAACCCCTTCGTCCTTCAGGAAGGATGTTTTAAGGCCTATTCAACCCTCTTCAGGTCTATTCAACCCTGCGAAAGGATAAAAAAGCCTGTGAAAGCTTACGAAGGTCTACGCGAAAAGGGAAAGCGCCGTTTCCTTGGACTTTCAACCTCCGTGGTCAATCCCTCCGGTAAAACCAGATATTTTAAAGCCTGCGAAAGTCTCCGAAAGGCAATGGGTGATGGTCTTGCCTGGGTCGAAATCCTGGAGTTCATCAAGTCCCATTGCTTTACGGGTATGGCACAGCGTAGCGATCCGCCAGCCACTGAAAGTCGGTAAATCCAAAGTTTGCCCCGGTAAAGTTTGGGGGATGATAACCGGTGGTGGTAACCGGAAACTTGGTCGCGCTGCTGAGCCAATGGTGACTTTCCGCATGTCCGTCGCCAAAGGACAGGGAACACGATCCGTTATGGTAGGAAGCCGGGCAGTCACCCCAAAAGCTGACCGACCCGACCGCCGGAAGGTTGTCAAGCCACCCGTCATTGATGGAATCAGCGTGTTCTTCGATGGTGACAAATCGCTGGGAGGCCTGGGCGATCTGCGTCAGCTTGATCCATTGGCGATACGCGGGATGAAAGTCGTTTTGCCCCTGCTGCCATAGTCCGGCCGGACTGTCCGGCCCCATGTAGCAATTCATGGAAAAGCTGCGGGTACGCTGGTTGAAACCGCCGGCATGCTGGGCGGCGCTTAAATAATTATCGGCCGGACATTTGTAGATTCCGACGCTGTTTGCGACGTAGCTTGAAAATATGCCGGCTCGCAGCAGATCAAGGTTGGTAACCTGCGGATCGGTGGTCCATCCCATCTGGTTGTTCACCCAGGTTCGATAGGTCTTGTTGTTGATCTCGTTTTGAATGTCAGCCGCATCGTAGTTGTTGACCAGGGTGTCGTTGTTGTCGTTCGCGTACATGGTCCATCCCAGTGCAAATTGGATGGTGTTGTTCAGGCAGGTGATGCCCAAGGCCCTCTGTTTTGCCCGGCTCAATGCGGGCAGCAGCATCGCGGCCAGGATGGCAATGATGGCGATGACCACCAACAGTTCAATGAGGGTAAACCCTTTGCCCCGCGCTTGCGACGGCCGGCCCGGGGCGCCAGACACAAACCGGGAGCCGGCGGTCATTTTGCTGGATTGAGGTTTCATATTTTTAATTTGCGAATTAAGGGTACGTCAACATGACACGGTAAAAACGGCCGTTGGTGAATGAGCCGCCGGTTGAGGATCCACCATCCACAACCGAGCTGGTGGTTTGAATGCCCGCAGCCACATTTGTTTCAGTCAGGGTCAATGCCTGGACAAAGGAGCTATCGTTACCGGCAAGAGTGCTGGCGCGCTGGACCACATAGGATTTTCCACCGACAGAATTCCACGTGATGAGCGGAGAACCGGTGAGTGGTTGGACGGCGGCTTGCACTTTGAAAACGGCGGCCGGATCCAGCGGATTTAGGCCCAGCCAGAAACATTGGAGATTGCTGAAGCCATTGGCGGCCGGAGCATTGGCCACCGCATTGGTAGAGTTGCCGTAATAGAGACTTTCCCACCAGTCGGGCAACCCGTCCCCATCGGTATCAACATTGGCATTTTGATAATCAATAACCACCCCTGAATCGAGCAGCTTTGATCCGGCCTGAACAACAATTTCGTTCGCGGGACATTGCACCAGAACTACGGCGTTGTCCGGCGGGATGGAAAATGAGGTGCTCCCCGTCACATTGGTGGCCAGGAATGTTCCGCTGACCGCTTCGTACAGGTCCGTTGCGTTTGAGCCGACATTGATGGCGACCGATTGTGCGACGCTGTAAGGATTGTAAAACAGATAAGTTGGATATGCGGCCGGCGGCAAGGTTTCCGTCGCCAGACAGTCTATTTTCAGAATGCCGGGGACATTCGAGGTTTGGAACAGCGCCGCCAAAAAGCCGCTTCCCCAGGCACCGTAAGGATTCACATCTTGAATGGGAGCGACGGCGTCGCCGGTGGAATAGGGAGTGGTGGTTCCCAAATTGCGCACACTTTCGTAGGAAATATTGGTCACACCCGTTTGCTGAACCCAGGTTGAACTCGACTGCATATTGGTGGCCAGTGTTCCGGGATAAAAGAGGTTCGCATTGGCGGCGACATGCAACAGCCAGCGACCGATAAGGCGCGCGTACGCGGGTTGATAACGAACCACCGGCGTGATCAGGCCGGCCGCAGTGTAGGTATTCATCGAAAAGGTGTCGCCGCTGGTATCGGTGGTGCTCCCCATCAGTCCAGAGGCGTCATAGCCACCCCAGTTGCCGCTTTCGCAGCCCCAGCCGGGCCGGGCGTCGGAGGTCGCGGCAAAAATCCAGTTGAGATGCTTGGAGACCGAATAATTGCGGCCCAGATCGGCGTCCATCCGCGCGGCCAGAACGGGGCCGTAAAATCCGAGCACTTCATAAAACGGATCCAGGGAATTGGTGTTCATCTGGCTCATGCACAGGTCGGCGGCCGAGAGATAATTGGTGTTTTGAAACTGCAAATAGGCCATGTATTCCAGCCAGGCAATGCCGATGGCCATGTCCGGTTCGACATGTCCGGAATCCGCCGTTTGCATGGTTTGAAAATTGAATCCGGTATGCTGCCAGTTGTTGCTGAGCACCGGCAGGGCGGACCGCCAGCTTTCGGCGATGGCCACCATGTTGCTCTGAAACAAAGCCCGTGCGGGGTAGCGCAAGCTGATCTGGTAAAACAGGGTGCTCGGGAAAATGTCATACCAACTCGAACCGGACCCTTGGGAATTAATGTTGTTCAAGACCAGGCCATGACCGTTGACAACCGAGTAAAACGCTTCGCACTGCTGGACATAATCGTTTCCGTTCAATCCGGCCATGTTCAGGCCGGCCAATGTTCCGCCAAGGACAGCCCCCAAATCGGTAAGGGCTTCGCCGCCTCCGACGGGATTGCCCACGTAACTGGGCAGACCAAAAGCCGGTCCGGAATAGCCCGCTGACGTGCCTAGGCTGTATGAATAGAGCAAGGGCAGATACTGGCCGGACGCCGAAGGGTTAAATGCCAGTTGATGATAGCTGATGGCGGTCTGCTGCCAATTGCGGATAACGAGCGGAACCGGCAGGGTGGGGAATCCCTCGATATAAGGAATCAAGGACGAGTTGAGAGCCAGGGAGATGTCATCCAGATAAGCCACGCCGGTAACATTCAATGGGCCGCCAGACGTGAACGTCAGTCCCAACTGGGTGGCACTCGCCGGAATGGCAACCGGCTGCGTTATCTCCGTCCAAACGTTATTGGTCCCTGAGAAATCAAAAGTGAGTCCTGAAAGCAGATTGTTGCCCGCATCATAAAAATTGGCCGAGACGCGCATTACGCCATTGTTCGTGGTCGCGTAGCGCAGATTGTATCGCAACAGATAATTGGCGCCGCCGGTGACCGGGAGCAAATTGGAGTACCACTCGCCATAATCATTGGTGCTGCTGTCATTTAACATGAAGGAATGCGTGGGGCTGACATACGTAGTCGTGGTCCACGATTCAATATTTGGATTCGAGCCGCCTTTATTCCAGAAATCTGGAATGCCATCGGAATTGCTGTCTGTTTCCAGGGTTGGATTTGGCCAGAGGTTGCCCGGCAGCAATCCCGCCGGCGAAGAAAAGCTGCACAGCAGCCACATACCGAATACGAACAAACAAAAACCGTGTCTCGCGACCGCCGCCCGGGGTCGGGAAATGCAAAGCTTTCTTCGCGGGAAGTCGATCGTCTTTTTGTGAAAAACTGCGTTCAAAGCAAATCCATTTTTCTGATTAATCGGAAAGGCTGCCTGAACCTGGCCAGGCAGCCTCCCCGCTTGTTTGACTCCTTGGGACTCATCATAAAACCGTCATTATTGCTGCTCTACACGATAGAATCCGTCATTCCCGGGATGCACGCTGGCATCAAGGTTGGTGGTCGTCAGGGTTCCTCCAGGCAGATTGGTGGCAATGACGCTCCAAGCCGCGCCCGGACCCACCGTGCTGCTGAAGAATTCCGAATACAGGCGGCTGCTCATGCTGTTCCAAGCCACGTTATAACCGCCGCTTTGCGGTGTGATGCCCGTTATTACCGGCAGGCTCAACCTCATCGAAAGATCGTCAATCAACATGACGCCGGTGACTGTTGAAGCCCCGCCCGACGCGAAGTTGACGCGAAGTTGCGCGGTACCGGCGGGCACGGCGAATCGCTGTGAGATTTGCTGGAAGGGCGACGTGGAAACGTTTCCGGTCCAGCCCGGGCTGTTGGTTGAAGCGGTGTTGAAATCTTGCGACCACAACGTGTTGCCACTGCCGTCGAGGAACGCAAAGGAAAGCCGCATGTTGCCGTTGGTGACGCTATACAACTGATACCATTGGACATCCACGGCATCGTTGTCGCCAACCAGACCTGCGGTGTTGAGGAACAAATACCATTCGCCATAGTTGCCAGCATCATTGTCAAGCAGCGCCAGTGAATGGGTCGCACTGACGAAATTATTCGTCAGCACCTGGTCAATGGCCGCACTGCTGCCGCCACGCTGCCAGCCACCTGCCGGCAGCCCGACGGTCGGGTTGTCCAGTTGCACGCCGCTCTCAAAGGTTGGATTGGGGAAAAAGTTGTATGACAGCACGGTCGCCGGCCACGCCACCACAGCCACCGACAGGTCATCAATCACATAGGTTCCGGTCGCGGATTGCGGGCCGCCGGACACCAATGAAATCCGCATCCTGACCGCGTTATGAGGAATCATCACCTGTTCGTTGCGGAGGGCGAAGGTTGAACCGGTGATCTGACCCACCCACCCGCTGCTGTTGCCGGAAGAATTGGCATCGGTTTCGCTCAACTGGTTGGTGTTGGCGTCAAAAAACAGAACGGTCACACGCATCGGGCCGTTGGTGACCGAATACAGCTCGGACCATTGAACCGTGACGGTTTGCCCGGGGCCGGCGTTGGTTCCCAGTATAAGGTCGGAATCCCATTCACCGTAGCCATTAACATCATTGTCAATCAGCGCCAGTGCGTGAGTCGGGCTGGAATAGGCGTTGGTCGTTACCTGGCAAATGTTGGTGTCGTTTCCATTGGCGACCCAGCCGCTGGGAACGCCGTTGGTTTGATTCAAATTTGCTCCGGATTCAAACGTGGGATTCGGCCAGAAGTTGCCCGTCAAAATCAGTGGCGCGGGCGGTGCGGCGATGGATAAATCATCAAGCAACAGGATGCCGGTGGTGTCGGCGCCACCGCCGGATACCACTTGGACCTGAAGGGCAACCGCGTTGGCTGGCACAGTGAGTTGCTCACTTATCTTGGTAAATCCCGATCCCGCGACGGACCCCTGCCAACCGGGGCTGTTGCCGGTAACCTGGAATGAAATATCCTGAATATCATTGTTGGCGGCGTTAAACCACGAGAAGGTCACGCGCATGTTGTCGTTGGTGATGCTGTACATTTCAAACCACTGGGCGTTCAGAATGCTGCCCGCAGCCGTGTTGCCGGGCAGCGGAACCGGAGTTGAATACCATGAACCATAATTGGCCGGATCGCTGTCAACCAACGCCAACGCGTGGTTGGCGCTCACATAATTATTGGTCGTCACTTGACATATGATGGAGCTGCCACTGTTATAGGAGTTCCAGCCGGTGAAGGTTCCGTTGGTTTGATTCAGGCTGGTTCCCAGTTCGAAGCTTGGGTTCGGCCAGAAATTGCCGGCCAGCAGTTGCGGGTTAGGCTGCACGGCCACTGAAAGGTCGTCTATGACCATGGTGCCTTCGGTTGCCTCCGAACCGCCGGAGACCAGACTTATTTGCATTTGCGTGGCACCGACGGGCACAATGATTGTTTGATCGGTCTGGGTGAAAGTGGACGAGGAAATGGAACCATTCCAACCGGGACTGTCACCGCTGACGACGTATTGGTTCGCCGTGACGAGGTTGGTGTTGCTATCGAAAAAGAGAACGGCAACACGCATCTGGCCACCAGCGCTGACGCTGTACATCTGATACCATTGGGCGGTAAGAGTATCGCCCGGGTTGGCGTGGCCGGCGAGATTGAACAGGGCGGAGTCCCATTCGCCATAGAAAAATTCATTGTCAATTACCGCGAGCGCATGGGTTGGGCTGACCGAGTTATTCGTCGTGACCTGGCAAATGGTGGGGTCATCACCATTGGCGATCCAGCCGGCGGGAACCCCGTTGGTCTGATCCAGGTTGCTGCCAACCTCGAAGCCAGGATTCGGCCAGAAGTTGTTTGGGAGATAGTCGGCTTTGGCGACCAGTACAGAACTCATCACTGCTAACATCGCCAGTAACGAGATGGGTTTTATCTTCATGATTTTTGTCTTTCTGTGGTTATGGTTTGTTTATCGGCAAAGTGTCCAATTCTACCTGGCAGGCTGAGCCCATTGCCATTGGGTATTACCCGAACTGAGCAATTGCCCAAATCAAGCGCCAAAGGGCCGGCGCCTCCGCGGTGCGAGCGCTGGCCAAGGTGTTGAAATAAAAGATGATCCCTGCGTGAACTTGTTCTACGGACTGGTGCTTTCACGACCTGTCCCCGGACCTGCCATCTTGGGAAATTGCCAGCTTTGGTCGCGGAGACCCGCCTGCTGCCGGCGGTTTGGTCACGGCTCGGTGTTCCTTTCGCAATCAAAGGACCTTTTCGTGATTCCAATAAGTTCATTTGGCGTTTAGATGTTTCTACTGGTTTATGTGGAACAAGGTGACGTGGGCAATGGAACGGCCACGGAAGTGTGGTTCGCATTCTTGCCGGCCGGAGTTTCGAATTTTAAGAATGGGTCAGGTAATACCACGCACCCAGTTTCCGCGTCGCTCAATCCGGCATAGAGAGTCGCCGTTCCGTTCCCGTGACGAACCAATCCACCGCTAAACATGACATCAACAAGGTCCGGGCGCTTGGCCGGGCCGTGGGCAAAGTCCGAACGGCTTGCAATGATTTCGGGTGGCATTGCCCGGCCGTTCCTTGGATCGAAGCCAAATGCCATCGCATAATAGTGACGATGTTGCTTCTCATCAAAATGCGCAATGTGCCCCAGCACGCCGATGATTCCGTTTTTGAGGCAATGGGCTTCATTGGCGCCCAGCCATTCGTCATCCTGGCACTGGCCTGCGAACAGAGGCGCTTCTTGCATTGCCTCGGCTGTGATGTCTTCAATGCTGGGGGCGGTGAAAAAGCCGATTTTTCCGCGTCCTCCTTTGGTTCCTTGAGGACGTGTCAGAACGCCGATTTTCTTGTCCGCGAGTTCGACCAGGCGGATATCTTTCATTTTGTCCGGTCCGGTCAGGAAAAGCCTTAGCTGGTTCAGCGAAGTTCCCCGATAGAACTCCATGCGCCAGCCAACGCTGCCATCGGTCAGGGTGACCGGAAAACGAACCCCGCCCAGAACAAGTTCACCGTCGATAAACGTGATGCAAGGATCTTGCAGGCCCGGGAAGGTTCCGGCGGAGGGAATCGGTTGCCAGATATCGTTGGTCGCCGCGAAGAAGACGATTTCCGAACTCTCCACGTCGCGACTCTCCACACGGCCGGCGATCGTTTGCCGACCATCCATCTCAAACGGTGCCGCAATATTATAAACATCGCGTTTTCCGATACCGCTGAAAATCAGTTTCCGGGCGCTCACCGGTTCTGGACGAATTAGTCGGGACAACAGGTTAAGGCAGCTTTCCGGCACATGGCTTGGCAAGACGGTGGTCATTTGGGTAGGTGAAGAGTAACCGACGGACTGCTTGGTGGCGTTTGATTAAAGCCATTGGCAATCGTCGAACATCAAACTAAGCCTCGCGAAAGAAGGTCTTGCGCAGCGGTTTGGAACCATTTAGGTTTGTGCCTATGCAGCGGCTCTCGCCACCGCCTGTAGAGGCCGACCCTTGGGCAAAGTCCATGGGACAACGGGGTTACATGCGGGAGACTTACGAAGGCCCAACCCAGTTGTTGCCCGAAGTGATCATTTTTGGCTGGCTTCGATTTCACGCGACACTCCCCGGCGCCCTAAAGCCCGACCGGCATCCGGATGCCTATGAAATTCACTACATGGTGCGCGGGCATCTGCGCTGGAGCGTGGAGGAAGAGCAGCACGAGTTCAGCACCGGACGGGTGTTCATCATCAGTCCGAACGAACTGCATGGTGGCGACGAAGGATCAATCCAGCCCTGCGAGCATTACTGGTTTCGCATTCAGTTTCCCACCAAGAAGGCGCTGCCATCGCTGACGCTTGCCGAAACGCGGTCGTTGCGTGACGCTTATGAACACCTGACCAATCGCACCTTCGCGGCCTCGCCCGAGGTGAAGGATTTTTTCGAACGGCTGCTTGAGGAACACCGGCATGGTCATTCGGTAAATGGGGTGCTGATGGCGCGTTCGATGTTGCATGCGCTGCTTATCACCATTCTCCGCGACCACCACCGGCACTGCCAGGCTGTGAAACCAAAGCCGCTGGTCACCTGGCATGTGCGGCGCACGCTCGAATGGCTCGAAGGAAAAATCTTTGAAAGCGAAGTGCGATTGGACGCGGTCGCATCCAATGTGGGATTAAGTCCCGCCGGCCTGCGCGCGCGGTTCAAGGCCGAGACCGGCTACACCTTGCACGAATACCTGGTTCACCGCCGCGTCGAGGAAGCAGAACATCGCCTGGTCGGCACAAATGAAGATATTACGAACATCGCCCACAACCTAGGCTTCTCTTCCAGCCAATACTTCGCCACCGTTTTCCGCCGCGAGACGGGAATGACCCCGGGCGAATATCGCAACAGCCATATCAAGGGTTAGCGGCGGCCTGCATGCTGCAGTGTGTTCCTACGTCCGGCATATTGCCGATCAGGGGAATACGGTTTTCAGGAATGCGTTCAACCGAGTGACTTCAATATGTCGGACACGAAGAACTGGGCGCCGCAGACGACACTGTCCGAGGCGCCGTAGTAGAGCGTCAGCCTGTCGCCGTCCACGACGTGACCGTTGGTGAACACGACGTTCCCGAAAAACCCGGTTTGCTCATAGGGAGCCACGGGCTCCATGATCGGTTCCGTTGACCGGGCAATGACTTTTCTTGGCTCCGCCAGATCAAGCAACAGTGCGCCCAGACAATAACGATGCTTCGTGTCCGCGCCGTGGTAAATTACCAGCCAGCCGGCCGGGGTGCGAATCGGAGCCGCACCGGCACCGACCCGGGCGTTATCCCACATGCCCGGCCGCGTCCGTGCGAGGCAGAAGTGACCGCCCCAGTGCAGCAGGTCGGGCGATTGTGCCAGCCAGATGTAATTGCCACCAATCTCCGGGCTGGAAGGACGGTGCAATGCCACATGGTGGCCGCCAATTTTGTCCTCAAACAAGGCGCAATCTTTGTTATGCGGGGGAAAGATCAGGCCGTGCTCATTGAAATTTTTCCAGTCCCTCGTCGAGCGCATGGCCACTGCCACACCGTTTGTTGATACGGCCGTGTAGGTGATGTAGTAAACCCCATTTAAGAGCGATACCCGGGCATCCTCAAGGCCGAAAGTTTCAAACACGCCCCGACCCAGGAGCGGCGGATACGCAACGTCTTCCTGGAAACGGATACCATCCTCGCTCACGAGCACTCGCAAGTGCGAAAGCGTCGTCAGATAGTGCACCCCGTCATAACACAGGACACGCGGATCAGAAGCATCCAGCCGGGGGTCATTCAGTTCGAACTCCAGCACCTGCGCATCGCCGGACCCTGAGAGAATGGGAAAAGAAACGTGTCCGGCATGAGGCGCTGGGCGCTCCGCCACCCGCACCAGCAAGCAAGTCCGGCCGTTGAAGCGGAAGACGCCGGGATTCAGGAGACCCTCGATCTGCCAATCAGGCCGGCTTGGTGCGAGGTCGGAAGGACGGAGCAGCGGATTCTGCGGGAAACGCCGCGCCAGATCATTTGAGGAGGCTGTCATGCGATAAGTCCTCCAAATTGCAACGGGCGATAACATACATGATCGTGGATTCGCCGCCTTCGTTCACATTGGCTCCTGTCACCGTCAGTCCGTCCCTGCAACCTCCGGAAACCGGGTCGTAAATTGCCGCACTTTTGAGGTTGTTGCCCAGAAACCATTCAAAGGCTCTGCTGGCGCTGACGGCATATTTTTTTTCGCCAGTAACCCGCGCCGCTGCCACGCAGGCTTCCACGATGGAAGCGGCATCGATTGGCTGCTGGTCATATAGCGCGGGCGTTCCGCCTTGGGAATACCAACCCCGGTTGCCGACCGGACGTAACTGTCTGCCATCCGGCGAAAAACAAACCTTCAGCAGGAAATCAAGAGTCTCCAAACCCGCCTCGCGGCATTCGGCATTCGCTGTCACCTCGGACGCCAGCAGCATCGCCAGCGGAAAACGCCCCGCGTCATACGTCACCGTCGTCGCAAACCATTTCCAATCCCCGCTTCGGTGCTGACGGTAGCGCGCAAGATTTTGTCTGACACATGCTTCCAAGGCGGCGCGCGGCGCGCCATCGGGGTGTTTGCGGACGAAAGCCGCCAGACCTTGTATGGCATAGGCGTTAGCAATGGGATAATTTCCCAGTTTTTTTTCGCAACCAGATATAATCTGGTTGAAAAGTTCGGCGGCAGGTGCGGCGATTTCCTTGTCCGGATGCATTGCTGCCGCATAACCGAGGCCCCACAATACCCGGCCATAGGAATCTCCATCGGCCAGCACCTGCCCTTGCCGGTTCCAAACCTGTCCGTCGTCTCGCCGGTTGTTTTGCAGGTAACGTAAATAAATTTTTGCGAGCGGGCGCGCATCTTTTTTGCCGGTGACACACTCGTATTCTGTGACCGCCACAAGTGCCCGCGCCTCGTCCTCGGCGCAATATCCGTTTTCGTGCCAGGGAATTGTCCCATGTGCAAACTCATGAATCCCGGTCGTATCGGTGAGGGTTTGCAGATGTTTGATGGAAATGGAGGGCAGTGGATAAGTGGCAGCCTGAGTCTCGCCTTCTGTCAGCGAGAGGGCCGCCGCAGGTTGCTCCAAAAAATAAAAAATGGAAATGAACGCGAGGATTCCCGGGACTGTTACACCAGCGATAATTTTGTGGCTACATTGAATAAATATGCCCGGGAATGACGAGGACCTGGTCTGGATGGGCGGAAAAGCTGGCATTTAATCCGATTGTCAGTTCAATCTTACGCATCGTCGTTCGCTTTATGTAACTGCCACAAATCGAACGATTGTACAACCGGACTTTCGTAACATAATGATATAATCCCGCATCCCAATAACACCATCGTGGCTGGCTCGAAATGAATCCATCTCCTGAAACCGCCGGGCAAACGGAAGAAGGCCATTTCCATTGGCAGGGCAAGCACCCGGTGCCGGCCAAGAACCGGGTGTCGGCCTGGCGCAAGGCTGCCTATGGGTTCGGCGGCTTGACCGATTTCTTTTTTCTCAACCTGATCCTTGGGCTGGCGATGCCAATTTATACCATCGGCCTGAAGATGGATCCGGCTCTGCTGGGCATTGCTTTGGCCATTCCGAGGATTGTGGGGGCGGTCGCCGATACGATTGTGGGACCGCGCTCGGATAATTCCCAATCCACCTGGGGCCGGCGTCGGCCCTATATCCTGTTGGGCGGGCTGGCTGGCGGATGTCTTCTGCCGTTGATGTGGTGTCCGCCGGTCCAAAGTCAATGGGGCATGTTTGTCTGGGTCATGGTCATGCTCTCGGTGTTTTCCATCTTCTATTCGGTGTTCACCATTCCTTACAACGCCTTGGGCTACGAGTTGTCCACCGACTACGATGAACGGACCCGCGTGCTGGCCTGGCGCGGATATTTCCAGCTCTTTGGGACGTTGGCGGCAGCGTGGTTCTATTGGTTCTGTCTCCGGCCCATGTTCGGAAATGAGGTGGTGGGGGCGCGCTGGCTCAGTCTTCTCGTGGGGGCGGTCATGATCGGAGGAACCCTGTGGACTTTCGCCATGTGCCGCGAACGCCGGCTGGAACATCATCAGCCCGCGATTCCCATCCGGCAAGCCCTCAAGCTTACCATTAAGAACCGCCCGTTCCTGTTGTTGCAAGGCGGACAGCAAATGCTGGCCTTGGGCATGGGCATCACCGGCACGCTGGGCACGTATGTTCACATCTACTATGTTTGCGCCGGCAGCAAACAAACCGCCTCCTGGCTGACCGGTTGGGGTGGCTCATTGACCATCTTTACCAGCATGGCGGCCATTTCATTCGGCGTCTGGCTCTCCCGGCGTCTGGGCAAGCGTGAAGCCTGCCTGGTGGCCATGGGCATCGTTCTTTCCTGCATCTGTCTGCTGCCCATCCTCCTGACCCCGAAACATCCGGCGTTGTCCGTGGTGGCCTGGCTCATCGCCGCGCTCGGAATGCCTTGTACGTCGCTGATGTTCAGTTCGATGATCGCCGATGTTTGTGACGAGGATCAGCTGGCCACCAACATGCGCCGGGAGGGTGCATACAGCGCCGTCAACAGCGTAGCCAACCGCGTCATGCAAATTGGCCTCGTGCTCATCGGCGGTTTCCTGCCCCGCTTGGTCGGCTATGTGAACCCCAGTGTCCCCTTGACTCCTGAACTGCTTGAGCGGATGAAATGGCTCCTGATTGGTGTTCAATTTCTCGGCGTCAGCTCCGCCGCGGCAATCCTGTGGTTTTTTCCGATCAGCCGTGTCCGCGCGGAGAAGACGCGTCAAATTCTGGATGAGCGGAAAAAGCAGGAGCAGCTGGCTGCGGCAGCGATAATCTCCGCGAAAAGCGCGGCTTCAAATACACCCTCAATTGCGTGACAAGGATCATCATCAGCGGTCGCCGGGTCAGGGTTCAAATCCTGGCAATTTCTTAAAATGTCCGTTGAGCTTTACCTTTTGCTTCAACGCCTCCATCTCGGCCACCACCGGCAGCACTTTTTCCAGGTGCCGCTGCAGATATTCCTGCCGCTTCCGCTCGTCAAACAAACCCAACAATTCATACTCCTGCGGCAACGTCAGCCCCAAGTGATGCGCCACTTCGTAGCTGGTCAGGCCGTCTTCCACCTTCCGGAACGGTTTGTCCACGTTCAAGACTGCGTGCAGTTTTTTGATGCCGGCCAGCACGGTCCGCATCAAGGCTGGATCATTCGCCGTCTGGTTCGCCGGATATTCCACCCAGGCGCCGCCATACAATTTTCCCGGGTATAGCTTGGCCAACCGCTCAATCCGGAAGACCTTGAGTCCCTTCGTGCGGATGTCCATCTCGCCGGTTGGTTCGACGTTGGTGATTTCGAGCAACTCCATGAGCGTTCCCAAGTTGCCGATCGCACGGTTCACCACCGAGGGGATGCCGAAGGGCAGTTTCGTTTCCGCGCAATCATTGATCAACTGCTTGTAGCGCGGTTCGAAGATGTGCAGGTTCAGTTCGTTGCCGGGATAAACGACCAGCTCCAGCGGAAAGATTGGGGTCAAACTGTCCATGATTCAGAACGGTTTTTTAGATTTTGGTGGCAGCGATAATTCTTGATGGAACCACGCCGGTCCGCTTGCATGAATCCAAGGTAACACTTGGAGGCGAAATGTCACCTGCACAGGGCGGCAGGCAATTGGCCGGGCATCGTCATTTGCCCATCTGACCGCGGGTGACGCCGAGCTGGTTGAACAGCTTTAATTCGCGCCAGAGCTGGGTACCGGAGATTTCCCCGCGCAAGAGCTGGCGGTATTTGGTGATGGTGCGCACGACTTCCTCCGCCGTTTCGTTCAGGAATTCGATGCGGAAGTTCCGGACGCCGAGCGCGAGCATCCGGTCCACAAATTCCGCGCCGGTCTGCGCCTGGGAATTAAAGACGGTGTTGCGGCAGCCGGCATCGGCCTTGAGCGGATGTTCGGCGCCCACGCGATCGCGCAATTTGACTTGGTGGCGGTCACAGGGACGACCGCAGTCATGGTAATCTTTACCGCTCGAGAGGAACGCGCAAAAGACGCAGTGCTCCATATGAAACATGGGCATGTGCTGGTGAATGGTGATCTCGAACCACGCCGGCGGCGCGGCCTGCAACAGGGATTCGAGCTGCGAAACATTCAGGTCGTAGCTGGCGGTGACGCGCTCCAGGCCGAACCAGTTCTTGAAATAATCCGCGGTCAGCCGGTTGGCAACGTTCAGCGAAAAATCGCCAACGCGGCGGGTGTCCGCAAAGAATTTCAGGTGATCGTAGTTGCGGATGAGATAACCGTCGGCGTTGCAGGAACGGACCTGGTTGAGGATCCATTCCTCGCCCATCTTGAAGATGCGCGGCGGGGCCACGAAAATGCCCGGACGCGGGATTTCCGGGCCGGGAACCGCGCAGCCGTGCGCGGTGTGAAAGGCGGTCACGGCCTCGCGATATTTTTTCGGGTCTTCAAATTCGCAGTAAATGGTGGTGGCGCCGCATTGCAAGGCGGCCTCGAGCTGCGCCTGATTGCGGACGAGCACGATCAAATGCGGCGGGACGGCGGCGGGCGGCGAAGTTTCCGCCGGCTGGACGATCCTGGTCTCGAGTTCTTGATTACCGTCAGGGTGCAGCGTCCAGCGCTTCGGCAGGGCGCGGAGCCTTGACAGTTCGGCCACGGTTTCGCGACGGAGGCGGTTCAGTTCGCTGACGGGCACCAATACTTCGCCAGCCAGATGGTTTTCCAAGGTGCCGAGGCGGAAGGGTGTGCCGCCGAGGCGGCCAAGCTGCTCGCGCAATTTTTCGGTGGTGAGCGGAAGTTTTTCGGCTTTCGCCAGCGGCATGGCGGAGTCGGCCTGGGCCACGCAGCCAGATTCATCGCGCACGATGAGCGTGAGCGGTTGGCCGGCGAGACCGTGGACTTCCATTGTCACCGGGCGCTGGAATTTGGGGGTGTCGCCCTCGAAACTCTGGCGCAGGCGCTTGTCGAGTTCCGGGTCGTTTGTTTTCCAGAGCTTATCGCCAACGCGCACGCGCAAAAAATTGATGTCGCCATAGCCGAAACGCAATTCGGTGAGGGCCGGGCCAGGAGCCTTGGCGCGCGGGGTTTGCACCTCGTAAATGCGGCCGCCTTCCTCTTTCTCATCCGGCTTGCCGGCGTCGAAGACAATGCCGTCACCCGGTTTGACGGGGGCGGAGAGCTGGATGATGACGCCATCGCGGACGATTTTTTTCACTTCGCCGAGATAGACGCCGCGTTTTTTGCCGAACCGGGCGTGCACGAGTTTCTGGTTGTCATTGCCGCCGAACCAGCCGGTGAAGAGGCCGCGCGAGAAGGTCATCTCGAGTTCGTAACGGTCTTTCGAGAGGACGATTTCCGTGAGTCCTGCGCGGGGATTTTGAGACGGGTTTACCGGGGCTTTGGCAATTTTGTCCAACGCCTGGCGATAGACGCGGGTGATGCTGGCGACATATTCGGGGGCCTTGAGCCGGCCTTCGATCTTCAGCGAGGAAACGCCGGAGCGGACCAGTTCCGGCAGCACTTCCAACCCGGCCAGGTCCTGGGGGCTGAGCAGATATTTGCGATCGCCCAGCGGCACGGTTTGGCCGTCGCTAATGAGTTCGTAGGGCATGCGGCAGGGTTGCGCGCACTCGCCGCGGTTCGCCGAACGGCCGCCGAGGGATTCGCTCGTGAGGCATTGTCCGGAATACGCCACGCAGAGGGCACCATGCACAAAGACTTCGAGCGGGAGGCCGGTCTCCGGCGCGGCAGGCGATTCCGTGGCCGACGGCAACGCCGCATCGGCGGCGCGGATCTTGCCGATCTCGGCAATCGAACATTCCCGGGCGAGGACGGCGAGGTTGCAGCCGAGGTCGCGGGCGAAGCCGATGCCGGCCGCGCTGGAAATGGTCATCTGGGTGGAGGCGTGGATGGGAAAATCCGGCGAGAGCGCGCGAATGAGCCGGCAGATGCCGACATCTTGCACGATGGCAGCGTCCACCCCGGCGGCAATGATGGCGCGCAGATAATTCTCCGCATCGGCGAGTTCGTTCTGGAAAACGAGGGTGTTGAAGGTGACGTAGCCCTTGACGCCGCGCTGGTGGAGGAACGCCATCAGCTTGGGCAGATCGCTCACGGTGAAATTATGCGCACGCATGCGGGCATTGAACTTTTCCAGGCCGAAATAGATGGCATCCGCCCCGTTTTCCACGGCGGCGCGGGCGCACTCCCAGTCGCCGGCGGGCGCGAGAAGTTCCGGCAGTACGCGGTGGAGCG
>FTAN01000003.1_pt1 | contig 23512 bp, 18 predicted proteins | sample 1639101 | NCBI WGS metagenome assembly FTAN01 (sample SAMEA3914812, study PRJEB12502) | metagenome | biome: forest; material: soil | place: Canada | collected 2011-07-07 | depth 0.1 m | reverse complement strand
GTGTGAGGTTGACCGGAAATACCTGGTACCGTCCGTATCGGGCGCGTCACGCTGGCGCTCGTGAGCTTGAGTTGATGCGGGAGGTTGGGTTGAAGTTTGATCTGAAATGAGGCGCATAAATTGATGCGTGATGCGTGAGGGGTAGAGATATTGGACCAAGCACAAGGACAGGGACCAAAGGGGCGAAAGAGACGGTGGCGGTGGATTGAGCGAAATATTTGGGCGGAGATTTCATGACGGTCATTGATTTGCCAATTGAGGGCGCGAAGGTGCTGAGCACCGCGCCGTTCCGGGATGCGCGCGGAACTTTTGAGGTGTTCTGGGAGCAAGCTGATTTGCAGGCGGCGGGAATGCTGTTCGTGCCGGCGAGTGCGTGTCACTCGTATAATCAGAAGGCGGGAATGCTCCGGGGAATGCATTTTCAGCGGGTGCCTTACGGGCAAACCAAGCTGGTTTCCTGTGTTCAAGGCTCGGCGTGGGATGTGATGGTGGATCTGCGCCCGGCTTCGCCGACCTATCTGCGCTGGCATGGCGAAACGCTGGAGCCGGCGAGCGGGCGGACGGTGTTCGTCCCGGCCGGATGCGCCCATGGATTTCTGGCGCTCAAGGATGAAACCACGATCGCCTATCTGATCGCGGGCGACTATAAACCGGCGGCGTCCGAAGTGGTGCGGTGGAACGATCCCGCGTTTGGCATTGAATGGCCCATGACTGACCCCGTCCTCTCGGAACGCGACCGCGTGGCACCGGATTTTGTGCCATGAAAAAGGTTCTCGTCACCGGAGCAAATGGATTTTTGGGGCGGCACGCATTGTTGCCGCTACGGGAACGCGGGTTTGAAGTGCACGCGGTTGGGCGGTCCGGTCCCAGTCCGGAGTTAGCGGCGCTGGCCACCTGGCATACGGCCGATCTGCTCCAGCCGGAAGCGGGCCGCAAATTATTGCAGGAATTGCGTCCGGAAGGACTGTTGCATCTGGCGTGGGACACCTCGCCAGGAGCGTACTGGACCACACCGGCGAACATGGATTGGGCAGCGGCGAGCCTGTTCTTATTTTCAGAATTTGCGCGAAACGGCGGACGCCGGTTGGTGGTGGCAGGCACTTGCGCGGAATACGATTGGACGGTCAGTCCGTTGACCGAGCAGCAGACGCCACTGCGCCCGGCCAGCCTGTATGGCTGTTCCAAGAATGCGGTGCGGCAGGTGCTGGAGGCGTGGGCGCCGGGCGCGGGAATTTCCTGGGCGTGGGGCCGACTGTTCTGCGTTTTTGGCCCTTATGAAAAACCGCAACGGCTCGTCCCCAAAATGATTGCCAAATTGCTGGAGGGAAAGGCGATTCCTTTTGACCCGGCCACGGCGGTGCAGGATTTCATGGATGTGCGCGATGCGGCTGACGCGTTCGCGACCTTGCTGGCCAGTCCGATGGAAGGGGCGATCAACATTGCCGCCGGGCAGCCGGTTTCCATTCGGACGGTGCTCACGGAACTGGAGACCTGTTTGGGTGCCGGGGGCCTGTTAAAATTTGGAGAGTTAAAGGCGAGCCAGAATCAGCCTGGGGAATTGATCGCCAGCACCCGGCGGCTGAACGAGGAACTGGGCTGGCGGCCCGGCCGTTCCCGGATGGAACGGCTGGCGGAAACCTGCCAGTGGTGGAGCAAGAGATTGAAGAAGGAAGAATGAAGACATGGGCGCATTCTTTTTCACAGGTGTCGGCCGCACGTCCTACGCGTCGCGTTAGATGCCAAGGTTGTTTGGATTGTCCATAAACACATGAACCAAAAAGGAAGGGATTGACAGGTGATTTATTTCGCCTCACTGATCGCATAGTACGCATATGAAACCATTGAAAATCACGTCCTGCCGGATTTGCGGATCGCAAAAGCTTGAACGCTTCATTGATTTGGGGGATCAGCCGAACGGAAACCACTTCCCCACGCAGGAAGAAAAGGGGAAGGAAATCAGGTTCCCCTTTGCGATGGCGATCTGCACGGATTGCTGGGAGGCGCAGTTGGAGGAGTCGCCTTCAATGGAGTTCATGTTTTCGAACCATCCCTATGTCACGGGGGTGAACATGCCGGTGGTGGCGCACTTCGACCGCCTGGTGGCGGACACCCTGCGGCGGTTTCCGCTGGCCAAGAACAGCCTGGTGATTGACATCGGGGCCAACGACGGCACGCTGTTGAGCAAGTTCCGCGGGGCAGGAATGCGGGTGATGGGGGTTGATCCCGGAAAACGCACGGGCGAACTGGCCCGTGAAAACGGGATCACGGTCTGCGAGACGTTCTGGGATGAACAAACCGCCAGCGCCATCAAACACTTGAACTTGAGACCCGACCTGATCACTGCGACGGCGGTCTTCTATCACGTCGAGGACATTCGCAGCTTTGTGAAGGGTTTGGCGGAAGTGATGCAGCCGCGCAGCATTTTCCTGACGCAATGCGTGTACCTGAAAGATGTGATCGAGAAGATCCAGTTCGACCATTTTTACCATGAGCACACGATGATTCACGCGCTCGCGCCGCTCAAGCAACTGTTTGCGGATTTCGGGCTGCGGATGCTGGATGTGGCGCATTACGATGTCCATGGCGGCTCGTTTGTGCTGTGGGTGGGGCGGGAAGATTCGCCGCACCCCACGCAGCCCGCAGTGGAACAAACCATCCAGGCGGAACGTGACGCCGGATTGCAGAAGCTGGCGACGTATCGCGCCTTTACGAAGCAGGTGGAGCAGAACCGGGACGAACTCGTGACGCTGCTGCGCGATCTGCGCACCAAGGGCAAGAGCGTCTATGCCTTGGGCGCGCCGCTCAAGGGGAGCACGCTGCTCAACTACTGTCACATCGGGCCGGATCTGGTGGAACTGGCCACGGAAGTCAACCGGTTCAAAATCGGCCGGTTCACGCCGGGCACGCACATTCCGATTGTCTATGAGGAATCGCTGACGCGTCAGCCGGATTATTACCTGGTGCTCTCCTGGAACTTCCTCGATTTCTTCGTGGAGAAGTACGCGGAATATTTGCGCGCGGGCGGCAAGTTCATTGTGCCCCACCCGAGAGTGCGGGTGCTGGGTGCGGAAGCGATTGGAGGAAAGAGCGCGTGACTGGGTCCCGGCCTGTGCCCGTGAAGCCGCAACGGTTGCTGATCGTCGAGGAGGCGCTGAAGGACCGGAGGGGCCATTGGTATGAATATAACCTGGCCATCGTTCGCGAGGCGCGCCGGCGCGGCATTCATACCACGATCCTGGCGCATGAGGCCATTGAGAAGGATCTGCGGCAGGAAATGGAGGCGCAGCCTTATTTCCCGGTGACGAGCTGGGATCAGGTTTATTATCATCCGTCCGAGTGGCGCCGCTACATCGGCATCTTGCGGCACAATTTCCGCGTGGCGCGCTGGATGCGGCGGCATTTTGCGGCGAATGAGCCGTACGACGTCGTGTTGGTGCCCACGGTGGTGCTTTACCACTGGCTCGCGTGGCGCTGGCTGGCATTCCGCGGTGGCGGCCGCCATTTCCGCAAACTGGTGCTCACGACCCGCAACAATGCGGGAGAATATGATCCGGCCACGCGCGGCTACCGCTATGGCGCCTCGGCCAAAGTATTGCGACAGGCGGTGGCTTCATTTCGAAAACTGGTAGCCAGCGGTCGGGTGGAAATGGCCAGCGACAGCTCGCGGCTGGCCAAGCAGTATGACGATCTCAGCGGGGTTCCATTCGTCACGTATCCGCACCCGCGGCCCTCGGCTCATCTGCCGCTGCCGGCAGCGCGCGAACGTGACCCGCAACGTCCGCTGGTTTTCTCCGCGCTTGGGCCGCCCCGGTATGAGAAGGGCAGCGATCTGGTGCTGGAAGCCATCCGCCTGGTGAGGGAATCGCGGCCGGAATTGCCGTTGCGCTTCGTCTTGCAATGGAACATGAAAGTCCACGACCTGGCTGGAAAAGAGGTCGTTCCCTCGGCCGCGCTCGAAGCCGATCCCGGAGTGACATTTATCCGGCGGGATCTGAGTTCGGTGGAGTATCAGCAACATTTGGAAGCTTCGGATGTGCTCCTTGTGCCATATCGGCGCGCCCAGTATCACGCGCGTCTTTCCGGCGTGGCCATCGAGGCATTTCAATCCGGTGTGCCCTGCATTTGCGTCTCTGATACGTGGGTGGCCGATGCCATGCACAACATCGGGTCGGGCATTGCGATCCAGGAGGAATCGGCCGCGGCCCTGGCCCGGGCGATGATTGAGTTTGCGGAACAACGGGATGAATGGCGGGACCGGGCGGTGGAGCGCATTCCGAAGGCGCGCAAGACGCATTCACCGGAGACTTTTGTGGATATGCTTTTCGAGCTGCGAGGAGTAGCTTCGCCGGGCTGAGTCAGACCGGCCAAGACGGTTGCGAGCACGGTGAAATCAACCAAAGCCAATCTAGCTGGCAAACTGATTATGATTTCGCAACCTGAAAGCCGAGATAAGCGACGATCGGGACGTCTCCGGAGGACAAGTTCGTGGGTTTACGGGAGGGGCCGGTATTCTGATTCCGGGAGAGGTGCCGGGTGTTCGGTATTGGCGAGTCCGAAACAATTCATGCGAGTTCTTTATTTTTCACTAAGCAGCGATGGCGGCGCAGCCGACTGCGCTCATGAACAGGCCAATGCGTTGGTTGACCTGGGGGTGGAGGTCGAGATGTTATGCACGCCGACGTGGCGTTCCGGCCGTGGAGAACGCTACCGGATCAATCCCGTGCTGGTTGAGCCGCGATCAGAGTCCGCTCCGCGCTGGTTGAAACGGGTTTCGCTGGGCCGGTCCATTCTCCGCAACATGGCGATTCTGGCCGACCGCATTACTGAAGGGAAGTTCCGCCATGTATTACTCGAGGCTTATACGGAATATCTGGCGCCGCTTTGGGCAGGAAAACTGAGGCGGCTTGCCCGGCAGGGTGTCACTTTCGGCGCCATCGTCCACGACCCGGTTCGTGATTATCAGGTCGGACCGGCGTGGTGGCATCGCCGTTCGATCGCCGACGGATATTCTTTCCTCAGCCATGCGTTTGTCCACGATGCCATTGAGTTGGATACCGTCCGGCCCATGCCGCAACTTCGAACCACGGTCATTCCTCATGGCTTTTTTGTATTCCCGGCGGCGAGCTTGTCGCGGGAAAAGGTGCGGGAAAAATTGGGATTGCCGATTCAGTCCAAAGTGATGCTTTCTTTTGGCTACATTCGCGATGGCAAGAATCTTGATTTGATCTTGCAAGCGATGGTTCAGTTTCCCGAGATTCATCTGCTGGTCGCCGGCACGTTGAGTTCTGGCAGTCAGCGGCCCGTGGAATATTATCAGGATCTGTCCAAGCAACTTGGCATTGCCGGCCGTTGCCACTGGGTCATCGGATTCATTCCTGAAGATGAAATTGGGAATTTTTTCGCCGCCGCGGATCTGTTGTTGCTGACTTATAGCAGCAGTTTCCGGTCGGCGAGCGGGGTGCTTAATACGGCAGTCCTTTATCGTAAATCGTGTCTCGCTTCCAGCGGGCAGGGGAGTCTCCGCTCGGCGGTCAAAAAATATGATCTCGGAATTTGGGTAGAACCGGACGATCCGTCCGCACTCAAGGGAGGAATTGAAAGCTGGCAGAAACAGCCGCCCGCTCCGAAGTGGGAGGCCTATGAAGCAGAGAACTCGTGGAGGCGTAACGCAGAACTGGTCCTGAAGGAATTCAACGCAACTTCCGACACCAACTAAATCCCATGCCCACCCTGCAGACACTTCAGAAGACACTTGCCAACGCCGGCATGGGAGTCCGCTGGCGCGACAAGAAACTTGCGTTTTTTCTGGCCGGCTTTGGGGTGATCAGTCCGCACCGGAAAAAACTGCGTGATTTTTATTATCGGAGCATTGACCGCTCAGCTTCAAACGGGGTGCTTTCACTGGAGTTCCGCATCAACTCGCAGGCCACTGTCATCGAGATGCGCCAGGGTAACGAGGGTGATTATCTCATCGCCTGCGAACTCGTCCGGGGGTCCTATCCGGTGCCCCTGTTTACGCCGAAGTCCATTGTGGATGCCGGGGCCAACATCGGTTCGTTTTCAATCCATGCGAGCCGTTATTTCCCCAAGGCCCGGCTGACCTGCTACGAACCGGATCCGTCAAACTTTGTGCAGCTCAAACGGAACCTTTCGCTCAACCGGATCGAAGCGCAAATGGAACCGGTTGGCGTCTGGTCCAAGAATTGCACGTTATTTTACCACGCGCAAACTTCGGAAACCGGATATGTGGATGAGCTTCCGCCGGGGCACCCAATCCCGTGCATGTTGCCGGCCATCGGGCCTGAATGCTGGCTCAAAATTGATGTGGAGGGCGCGGAATACGAGGTGCTGCCGGCCTTGTTTGCGCAGCAGGATTATCCCCGTTGGATCAGCATGGAGCTCCACTGGTTTAATAAACGAGGGGCCTCCTTGATGTCGCTTTTGCGCCAACACGGTTACCGGGTGGAAGGTGGCGGGGATCCCGCGCTCGATTGTGCCGTCATCTTCGCCGAGCGGCCGGCCTCGCCCGTGGTTTAGATCAATGAACCTGCGCATTCTTGGAGGCGGACTCGCCGCTCTCGTCTACAACCGCTGCCTGGGTCGTTTTCCCTCGCGCGCCTTGCGAAGGCTGTATTTGGGCCGGTGGCTGGGAAATCTGGGGCCGGGAACCGGAGTTCAAATGGATTGCCGGTTTTTGAACGGACGGAAGGTTCATCTCGGGGAGCGTAACGTCATCAACTTTGGCTGTCTGCTGGACGGACGGAAATTTCAGATTCGCACGGGCCACGATGTTTCCATCGGACCCAACGCCACCATCCTCACCCTGGGGCATGATCCGCAGTCGCCGACGTTTGCCGATCGGGGTGGTGATGTGGTCATTGGCAACCGCGTATGGATTGGTTACGGCGCCCTGATTTTGCCGGGGCTGAAAATTGGCGATGGCGCGGTGGTCGGTGCCGGTGCCGTAGTGACGAAGGATGTGGAGGCATTTGCAATTGTGGCCGGCAGTCCTGCGCGCAAAATTGGCGAGCGGAGCAAAGACTTGAATTATCGGCTTAATTTCGATCCTCCGTTGCTTTGATATTTGCAGACAAACGGGCCGGCGGCCGATGTTTTGGCGCCATGCCTTTTTAGAAACAACCGGACGAGACGCCAGTACAGATGATCAAGAACGAAATCAGACCCCTCACCGGGATACGCGGGTTGGCAGCGCTCTGGGTCGTCTGCTTCCATTTTGAATCAGACATCCTGCGCCTGGTTCCGGGCTTGTCTGTGTTTCATCCGTTCCTGTTCCGAGGAGGATTGGGTGTGGACATATTTTTCGTCCTGTCCGGATTTGTCATCGCCACGGTCTATAAGATTGACGCCTTTAAAACCACCCTGGCGAGTTATGGCAACTTCCTGGTGAACCGCATTGCCAGGATTTATCCAGATTATCTGTTTTGCTTTTTAGTTTTGGCGGCGATGGTCTTCGCCGATCACGTGCTTGGAAAACACACGGCGATGGTCGGAAAGCATCTCACGGACCCTGCTGAATATCCGGTTTCGAGCGTTGGATTCCACCTGGTGATGATGCAAGCATGGCCGTTTGTTCCGGCCCACTGGGATAACTGGAATGCCCCCGCGTGGTCGGTCAGCGCCGAGTGGTTTGCTTATCTGTTTCTTTTCCCTTTTTCCGTATGGCTGGCGTCCATCGCCCTCGTTAGAAAATTCAGTCCGGCACTGGTCTTTGTCCTGATGGCTTCGTTCGTGGCGATCAACGGATTGGGAACAACGCTGCACGGCTTTTATTTTGTATCCCAAATCACGGCTGAATTTATCAGCGGATCCCTGGTCTATCTTTTTTGCCGGGAAAATCCCGGGGTGATAAAGATGCTCGCCTCCCGCATGGATCTGGTCATTTTGGCTTTTCTCGCGCTGGTCTGGTTCTCGCTGGTTTCGATGGTCAGCTATTGGCTGATCATTCTCATGGCTCCCATAATCATAGCGGGCCTGACTCAGGAGTCGTCAATCTTTGCGAAGATCCTCGCCACGCCATTTGTTTGTTACTTGGGGCGCGTTTCTTACGCCTTATATTTGATCCACGCCATTGCGCAAAGAATGTTGCACATCCTGTTGCCCGTGGACAGGTATGCCGCGGATTCGCTTTATGTGAGATTTGCCGTGTTGCTGGCGTATTTTGTGTTCCCGCTGCTCTTGGCGATGGGGATTTATCATGTGATCGAGGAGCCATCACGCCTGGTGATCCGCCAGTGGTGCAAGCCCAAGTTGCGTGCTCCAGTGGAGGCGATTCCGGCTCCGGACAACCCGTAGAACCTTGCCGATTTGAAACAGGTTTCACTTTTTCCCGGTGCTCCGGCCACCACGATTCTCGGATATGGAACTCCCAGTCTGATGGGGCTTTCTTCAACTGCGGAACGCGTGGCCATGCTGGAATGCGCCTTTGAAGCCGGCATCCGGCATTTTGACACGGCGCCTTCCTACGGGTATGGGGAAGCCGAACGGGTGCTGGGTGATTTTCTTCGAAAGCGCCGGGATCAAGTTACTATCACCACAAAGTTCGGAATTTCGGCTCCCGCCATGATCAAAGCCCGCTGGGCAAATTTGCTGGCGCGGCGCATTCTGAAAATGGTGCCCGCTTTGCGCGGGGTGGTTTCAAAAAAGGCGCAGAAACTGTCCCAAAAAAGCGTGTTCACTCCGGACGCGGCGCGGAAGAGCCTGGATGACAGTCTCACGGCATTGAAGACGGACCATGTTGACCTGTTTCTCCTCCACGAGCCGGCGTATGCCGATGCCGCGAGCGAGGAACTGCAACAATTTCTGGATGACGAGGTGCGGCGCGGAAGGATTCGGGCCTATGGGTGTGGCGGTGACTTTGACGTCATCCAGAGTGTCGCAACCGCGAAGCTGGCGACAGCGGGGTGGTTGCAGTTCGAAGACAACGCCCTGAGGCGGAGGGTAGGGGGAATTCAAGCCTCCGGGGCACGTTGCATCACCTACGGCTCGTTGAAAGGGGCGCTTGGTGCCTTGACTGATTGGTTGAAGTCGGTTCCAGGACGGTCTGCTGAATGGGAACTCCAACTGGGCGTTGACTGCCGCTCGGAGTCAGGCTTGGCCGCCCTTCTGCAGGCGGATTCCCATGCCCGGAACCCGGACGGGATCGTGCTCTTTTCAACTCATCGCGCCGACCGAATAGCCGGCGCTGTTGAGACCGCTTCTGGAAACAGGTTCTCGCCGGAACAGTTGCTCAAATTTGGCGAGCTGGTCAAAGACGTTCCCATTTCCCTGTAAGTAATATGCTGCTAAGTGATTTAAAGGAACTAAGGGCTGCGGCCCCGGGAGTTTCGCGCACGGTGATCATTGGCGGCGGGGCGGTCGGACTCTATCTTGCCCGGGAGCTTTCCAAGCGCGGCCAGGAGGTGGTGGTGGTCGAATCCGGCGGGGAAGGCTTGGACAGTTTTGCCGCGAGCAGCTACTCCTCGATTGGTTTGGCACACGATGGCATCCGGATTGGCCGAAGCCGGAGCCTCGGTGGCACTTCAAATCTTTGGGGCGGCCAACTCGTGGAATTTCAGCCGGTGGATTTCACCGGGCGGGACTGGCTTCCCCACTCGAAATGGCCCGTGACCTACGAAGAAATTGCGCCTTATTATCGGCGGACTTACGAGAATCTTGGCATCTCCGGCGAGGCTCTGGATGACCTAAAAGTTTTCAAGCATATATCGGGTTCACAACCGCACTTCGAAGAAGGCCTTGAGATCTTTCTCACGCGGTGGTTGAAGACTCCCAGCTTTGCCGTCGCTTACGCGAAGGAAATTCAGTCGAAGGAAAACTTGTCGGTTCTCCTCAACCATACGGTGGTCGGGTTTGCCGGTTCGGAAGGAAACATCTCGGCGATTCGGGTGGTTGATCAGAATGGCAAAACCCACCTGATTGAAGGCAGCCGGTTTATTCTCACGGCCGGCACCATTGAAATCTGCCGGCTGCTGCTTCATGCGGCAGCCAGTCCGGATTGGGATTGTCCCTGGCGGGATAATCCAAACGTGGGTGCTTATTTTCAGGATCACTTTTGCGGCAAGATCGCAACGGTGCATCCGGTTGACAGCCGCCGGTTTTTCGACACCTTTTGCAATCTCGCCTGGTCGGGACAGAGGTTTCAACCGAAAATCCGGATGACGAACGAAGCGCTTGAAGTCACACAGATCTTGAACGTTCACGGCTCATTTTGCTTTGAGAGTTCGATCAGTGAGAATTTAATTTTCCTCAAGCAGTTTCTGAAGGCGGCGGTCAGGAGCCGCAAAATTTCCGGAGTGGGTGACTTCCTCAGCAATCTCAGGGCCTGCGGCCGACATCTGCTGCCCTTGATGTGGAAGTACGTGGTGGAAAATAGAATCATGTTCCCCAGCACCTCGAAGGTATCCCTCGGGATTCAAGCCGAACAGGCGCCGATCCGGGACAGCCGGATCACCATTGATTCATCCGTGACTGACAGGTCCGGTTTGCCCAAGGTGATTCTCGACTGGAAGGCGAGCGGCGAGGAAGTCGCTTCGATCCGGGAATTCGCACTTCGTTGCGACCGTGCACTGCGTGCCGCCGGGTTGGCCCAATTGAAGATCGCGGAAGATCTGATGGATTCACAGCCGCGTTTCCTGGCTGAATTGCGCGACAATTATCACCAATCGGGAGGAGCCCGCATGGCCGAATCTGAACGTGATGGAGTGGTGGACCGCGATCTCCGGGTTTTCGGCACCGACAATCTTTACGTGGCGGGTGCGGCCACGTTCCGCACCACCAGCAATGCCAACATCACCTTTACAGCTCTGGCATTTGCCACCCGCCTGGCGGATCACCTGGTCTCCGAGCCTTTGGCGCGCCGGTCTGCACCCGACATTAAAATGGGGCAAACATGATTTCTCGAAACGGCATGAGTGTTGGCCCTCGCTTGACAAATTAAAATCACTGGGCGACATGTCTACACAGTTTACGTGCTGCATTTCCCATCCTGATGCTGGTCAGCTGTTGTTTGATGAACCGGTCATCAAAAGATTTGGCGACCCAATATTTCGGATGGGCGGTTTGAAGCTTGGTTGTCTTGTTGCTGGCAGACTACGCTCTTCATTTTATGATGGAACGTCCCTTTTTGAGACGCACCCGTGTGATACCGAGGATTTGTCGCGTGCAAAGTGATCGGATTGATGGCTTTGAAAACAGGCATGCAAATTGCTTGAGATGGTTCGAAATTATTCATGTTGAATTTTCATTACAATTTTGTCGGCGGGTTCGGCAGGCTGGTTTGCTCCAGCGTGGCCGGACTTTTCATTTTATTGGCGCTGCAGTCACAAGCCGCGACCTGGGACGTCACCGCCTACGGGGCGATACCTGATTGCACCCAGTTCACGGTTACCACCACTGCAAACAGCGCCGTTGTGGTCACCACCAACCTGCTTGGCAGCGGGGCGGTTGGAAAAGTGATGGAGATTTTTGGTGGCGGACCAATGGGAATAAATACGGGTCAAGGGGGATATCCGGCCGGAACCCTGTTCCCAACCAATAATCAGGACTTGGTGGCGACGATTACCGCCGTCAACGGCTACAATGTGACGATCTCGCCGGCTCCCCAGGTCTCGTCAAATTTGCTGTGCACGTTTGGAACGAACAATGCGCCGGTGTTCCAGCAAGTGGTAAACATGGCGGCGAACGGTGACACCATCGTATTTCCCGCTGGAAACTATCTGATTATTCCGCCGCACTCGTTGAATCCGAATTATGTGATGTTGACCATTGCGGATTACCAGCCCGCGTTCACCGTTCAAAAAGGCGGATTGACTTTTCAAGGTGCCGGCGCCAACAACACCATTTTTACATCTTGCGGGGCGTGGCAGATGAAAGGGACGCAATATGCCTGCCGGGGTGCAGCCGTATTTCTGCAGGGGCCAGTCACCAGCGACGGCCCGGTGGTGTTTGATGGAATCACCTTTGATGGCGGAGTGGCGCATGGCAGAACCGGATATGATTACTGGCCGATTGTGACTTCCGATGGTGACGGTTGGGACTGCACTCATCATGCCATCGTGGACGCCGGTGGCCCGCCCGTGCTTCAAAATGTCACCCTCTCAAACTGCCGGTTTCAACACTGGCGCGGAGAGATGCTCATCGGGGTCGTGCCGTTGACGGATGGCCTTCGCACCGTCACCAACTGCACTTTCTATGATGGCGAAGCGAGCGCATTTAATTTTTGCTTCAGCCACAGAATTGACGGCTGCCGTTTCGACACTTTGAAAATGGCCATGGAGTTCTATGAAGGATACATCACGCAGCCCTGCTTTTTCCAAAACTCAGTCCTCACGAACATTGCCGGGATAACGGGTGGCGGCACCGGAATTGCCCTTGGTGGGCCAAATGCCGGCGAGGCAATACCGAGCTATACGATCAGCAACAACATCATTTCAGCCAGCGTTTCCGGCCTGTTTCTCGATCCGGTTCAAAATTTGAGCGTGGTGAGCAACACCGTCCTCAACACTGTAACGGGGGTCATTTTTGGCATCGCCGGCTACCAAGGCAGTACCAACACCGAAAACGTCCTGATTCAAGGCAACACGTTCGTCAACGTTTATGACGGTTTTACATTCTATGGTGCGGCCACCCGGGAAGAGGTCAACAACATCACAGTGGTCGGCAACGTGATGCAGTATTCCGGTGACCAGTCCGAGTTTGCCAATGGCGGTGGCTGGTCCACCAATGTGGTTTTCAGCAACAACGTGGCCATTGGAGTGTCACGTGGACTGACTGACCCCAATCAAACCGGGCAATGGTTCAAGGACAATCTGTCCAATGTGTTTCCCTACTTTGAAGCAAGCGACTACGTTGGAAGAACGAATATTCTGACATATGGAAATGGAATGAGGCAGGCGGCCCAGCCCTATGTCGCGGGCTGCATCTATAAATTGGATGATGCTTCGCCATGGCTGGTACCGGCCGGCGCACAAATGTCGGTGACAAACAACGGCACCGTCTCGGCCATGCTTTATACTTCAGACACGGGGTCCGGCAGCGCCATTACGATAACGAATGGCTATTCCGCAATGTTCCAATGGGTGAATGGCACTTGGCAGCTGGCTTCGTCAACCCAGGCGCTGCAGCCGCCCACTTTCCTGCAGGCAATTGGCCCGGCCCCTGGGTTCTGACGAAAGGGTGCTGGAGTGCGGCGTTCACGCCGCTTCAACTGTCGGAGACGGTACGTGCGGAAATGTTTTAGCGCTCCGTTCATCTGTACGTCGAAGCGACCTGAAGGTTGCGCTCTCAAACAAAGCCTTGGCAACATCCACCCCGGGCCAACGTCTTCGCCGCTGAAAATTGGAGACAACATCAAGCCGGACCCGTTCAAAAACCAGCGAGTGAGACCATGGATTTGCTGCCAGATTGGCGCGCGTGAGCATTATGCCATCCCGCGGGCGTTGCATCCGGGCGGACAGTTGGCCGCGCTTTACACCGATTTTTGGGCCGGTGCTGCAGTTCGTAAACTGGCTGGCCGATCGGGTGTCAGGCCGCTCCGTTCCCTCGCCACGCGCTTTCACCCGGAACTGGCTGGAGCCCCGGTCGGCTCTTGGAACATCCGTTCCTGGTCGTGGGAAGCCAGGCTCAGATACTTATCAAGGCAAAACCATTCGACCGGCCGGTTTGCCGGCTATATCGAAGTGGGACGACGGTTTGCCGGAGCCGTTCGCGCCTCGCTGCAACAACGGCGCGACCTCGCCGGCAACACCATTCTTTTTGCCTACGACACCGGGGCCTTGGAGATTTTAGAGTGGTGCCGTGAGAGGGGAATCAAATGCGTCCTGAATCAAATAGATCCCAACCGGATCGAGGTGGAATTGGTAGGCCAGGAGGAGCAGCGGTGGCCCGGTTGGGCGTTGGAAGCCGTTCAGGTTTCGGAGGAGTATGTTGCCCGGCGCGAACGGGAATGGGCCTTGGCTGACCGGATCCTGGTAAATTCCGAATTTTGCCGCGGGTCGCTCGTCAAACAGGGGGTTCCACCGGAAAAATTGGTGGTGGTTCCATTGTGCTACGAAGCAGAACCGGGGGGGAACGGAGATGAAAGATCGAAGATGGAAAACGGTTCAGCTTCCGGTCCGTTACGCGTGCTTTTCCTGGGCCAGGTCATTTTACGCAAAGGGATACAATATTTGATCGCTGCGGCGCGACAGCTGGAGCGGGAGAACATTCATTTTGACGTGGTGGGCCCGGTTGGCATTTCTACCGAGGCCATGGCGACGGCTCCGCGCAACATGACGTTTCATGGACGCGCCGGCCGGGATCAGACCGCAGCCTGGTATCGGCGGTCGCATCTGTTCGTGCTGCCGACTCTCTCCGACGGTTTTGCCATCACACAACTGGAGGCAATGGCCCATGGGGTGCCCGTCATTGCCACGACCTGTTGCGGGGAAGTCGTCAGCCATGGAATGGATGGTTTTGTTGTTCCACCCAGCGATGCCGCAGCGCTGGTACAGGCATTTCAGCGTTATCTTTTGGAACCGGCCTTGCTGCCGGAACAGCGAAAGGCCGCTCTGGAAAAATCAAAGCAATTTACGTTGGGCAGGCTGACTGCAAATCTTGAGGCTCTGGAAGCCGCCTTCGTCTGAAGGCCAAAAATGGTACAGTCTTCCAATGAGGAGTCTCCAACTGAGCCTGTCCAGTTTCCAGACCCGGAACATCAAAACATGGATGGCCGCAGACGCATTTTTCGGTTTGTGAAAATTGGATCACGTCTCCAGCGGAATCGTAACAGTCGTAGATGTAAATTTTAACGTCGCCTGGATGAGTTTCGTATGGTTAAACACTAACCATGTGGTGGGCAGACAGCTGCCACCGACCGTTCTCTATTCGTTTATTCCCTCCGCGAAAAATGATTTTTAAAAATATTTTTGCGCCGGCCATGTGGTTCCACGCTCCGGCGGTCAGCATTTTCGCAACCTGTGTTTGATAACCTGTCCATATTCCCCTTCTCCTTTTGGGTGGTGATCGCCGTCCTCATTGTCGGCGGCGTCTGGTCTTTTTTTCAGATGAGCAGCGGGACCGGTCTGCCCATGCTGGCAGTGTTGGGAACGGTGACTGCCTGGTATGTGGGCGACGCTTTCTATAACGATTACGCCAACAACCATGTCAAACTGTTTGATGCCCCCACATTGCAGGGGGCATGGTGGCAGGTGGCCTGGTTCCTGGTCGTTTTCCTGCTGATCACGCGGCCGGTTCACCGCTGGATAAACCGTCGCTACCAGCATAGTCGTAGCGGCGTGGTGCAGATGTTTCAACACGGGGTTGAACAGCCGGCGCTCCAAAAACAGTTGAAGGTCCTGTTCGTCGGTTGCGTCGTCGTCTGGCTGATCCTGTTTCTCATCGCCCTGATCATCCTCAAGGCGCAAATCATCTACTACGTCTTCCCGTTTTTGGGCAATAAAGCCAGCCCCTGGCTGCATGGGCGCATTGGGTCGGGCCTTGATTTTCTGTCCATCCCGGCGGTCCACATGCAATTGCTGGTCGCCTCGATGTTCGGCGTGGTGGCGGCCCTGGCCACGCATCGCCCCACCCGTCACTCGGCGCTGCTGTTTTGCTTTCTCACCTGGCCTTATTTCATTTTTGACCGTTCACGCTACGCAATGCTCGCGATGGTCATTCCCGGCATGTTGTGCTGGGGATTCCTGCGGCTGCGCGGCGGACTCTGGAAAAAAATCCTGGTGCTCCTGTTGTGCTTTGTGGTGGTCAATGGCTGGATGAAATTCGTCATCGCCAACCGCGACACCATGAGCATCAGTTCCGCCTTCAAACAGAAGGGATTCAGTCTGGCAAATGAAAAGGACGTCCACAACGAAGGGCTGAACATGTTTGAAGAATTGTGCTGGATCAGCACATTCATAGACAAAGGCACCTATCACATCACTTGGGGCGGACGTTATTTCGCAGAAGTCGTGAATCCTATTCCGCGTGCCATCTGGCACGGCAAACCCTTGATTGGGATCGACTACGCCATTGCCCGTGGATTCGGACAAGCGGACGATACCCAGGGCGGAGTGAACACCACGATCTCCACCGGCCTCATCGGGCAGGGGGTGGTTAATTTTGGCCGCATATTGGGGCCGGTGGCGGCGGCGTTTTTGATGAGTCTCTGGGTGAGCTGGCTGGCACGGCTGGATATGACCGTCCAGGCGCTGGGCCGGCTGCCCCTCTATAGCTTGGGATTAGTCCTGACTTTCAACCTCGGGCGGGACATTACATTCATGAACCTCTATCCGTTTGTATTCGGCGCGTTCATCGTGTGGTGGCTGGGTCGTCGCCAACCGCAAGTCGCCCAACCCGCGGCCGCAGTGTCGCAGCCGGCCAACCGTCCGTCCATGGCCCCTCAACAATGGTCTTTTGCCCGGCGCGCAAATGCGGGGGGATTCGTGAAGCGAAAGACGCTCCGGAGTGTGCCGGTCCACCCCAAACGGATTTGAAGCATTGTTGCCGCACCGGACTGGCGTGGCCTGGAGTCAAAAGTGACGCAACCAATCGAAATGACGAAGCGCGGTCGCATACCCGAACTGGACATATTACGGGGGGTGGCGATTGTCGGGGTCCTGGTGCTCCATTCCAGTTTTGAAGGCCGTTTCACCAGCGAAACCATGGCTGTGCAGGCCATCATGGCGCGGCTGTTTGATTGGGCCGTTCTGGCCTTCTTTTTCAGCTCCGGCTTTCTGCATGACCGGTCTGTCCCTTTTGCCGTTGTCCTGAAAAAACGTTTCCTGTCGTTGCTGGTTCCGTTTTTTATCTATAATGCGTTCTACAATCTTTGCTTTTTCGGAATGGCGGCCATGAGCGGTTTTCATTCCGGTGCCTTTGAATTGAAAGTGAATCCACAGGTGCTGGGCATGATTTTATTCCAATCACCGGCCTTTCAACTTTATTTCCTGCCCTATCTGTTCCTGATTTCAATTGCGGTGAGCGCGTTGGAAAAGTTGAGCGGGCGACGATACCAATGGGCATATGCGGCAATCCTGGCGTTAGTCATGCTGTTTTATCTTGATCGCGGCTATCCTCAAATGTCCCATGGTGCGGACATCTACAATCTGCCCATCTATGTCGCCATGTTTATGATTGGAATCATCAGCCGGCCGTTCATCGAAAAACCATTGGCCGGGCCCGGGGTGATTTTGTTGGCGCTGGTGGGCGTGCTGGGCCTTCTGTTTTTTTCGCGGTCGTGTGTCGTATCCCTGTTGGTTCCGCCGCTTTTAACCGCCGTGGCCGCCGGCATCCGGGCCATCCGTCAGTCAAAGCTTTTGTTACTTATGGGAAGCGTGTCGGGCAGCATTTATGTCTGGCACACTCCGCTCCTGTTGCCGGCCATCACCCGGCTTTTGGCCGGCTGTGGCATTCCTTCCATGTTTAATCTTTTCGGATCCATTATCCTGACTTTGGCCACCTGTCTGCTCCTGCGGTTGGGTTTGGATGTCATGTTTGTGCGAGTGATGAAAGTAAGCACTCCCAAGTATGTCACGCTCTAAAGCCGGTCGGCCGGATTCCGTGATCTTGGGGTACGGCTTCTTTTAATTGATTGTGAATGTGAATGATTCTCTGACCTTCCCCGCCGCCCGCGCGCGAAATGGGTTGCCTAAAGAAACCCGGGTAGCGGTTCTGTTCTGGCGTTTTGGCCCCTATCATCACGCGCGGTTGAACGCAGCCGGGCAGTTGATGTCGGTTTGGGGAGTGGAAGCCTGTGGCATGGAGGACATCTACGCCTGGGCCAAGGTGGAGGGGGCGGATGCTTTCACGCGGATCACGCTGACCGACCGCGCTCAGGGTGATGGGAAGTGGAGGCGGGAGCTCCAACGCAAAATGCAGCAGACACTGGACGAGATCAAACCCCAGGTGGTTGTCATTCCCGGCTGGGTCTATGCCGATGCCTTGAGTGCGCTTTTATGGTGTGCGGAAACGAACACGCCGGTCGTGGTCATGTCCGAAAGCAACGCCTGGGATGAACCCCGCAAATTTTGGAAGGAATGGATCAAGGGCCGGCTGGTGAAAATGTGTGCGGCCGGGTTGGCGGGCGGGACGCCCCATGCGGATTATCTCGCGCAGCTCGGACTGGCCCGGGAGCGGATTTTCCTGGGTTATGACATCGTGGACAATGACCATTTTGCGAAGGGGGCCGCCGAAGCCAGAACCCGGGAGCCGGAACTCAGGAAGCAGCATGGTTTGCCGGAAAAATATTTTCTGGCGAGCGCCCGGTTCATTGAGAAAAAAAATCTCTCCCGGCTCATCCAGGCGTATGCCCGTTATCGCGCCCTGGCGGAAAAATCCACAGCCGGCCCTTGGAAGTTGGTTTTGCTCGGCGACGGTCCGCTGCGCGAATCTCTCAACGCTCAAATCTCAACCCTAAACCTGCACGGCCATGTGCTGCTGCCCGGCTTCAAGCAGTATGACGAACTGCCGGTGTATTTCGGCCTGGCTAGCGCTTTTGTCCACGCGAGCACGGCTGAACAGTGGGGCCTGGTGGTGAACGAGGCGATGGCATCCGGTTTGCCGATGCTGGTTTCCAACCGCTGCGGATGCGCGCAAGATCTGGTGCGGGAAGGTGTGAACGGTTTTCAATTCGATCCCTTGGATGCCGAACAGCTCACCCAACTGATGTTGAAAGTTTCCGCCTCCGGTTTTCCGCTTTCCGAATTTGGTTTGGCCAGCCGCGACATTATTTCAAAGTGGGGGCCGGACCGCTTTGCGCACGGTCTAAAATCTGCGGTCGAAAAAGCCCTCGGGGCCGGGCCCGGGCAGTCCCGTCTTGCCAATAGATTTTCGGTTTGGACTTGTTTACGCTGGTCCAACCAGTTTTCCAACGTTGGTGTTTGAGCGAATTGAGTATGTGTGGCATTGCAGGACATATTACGAAAGACCCCGAAGCCGTAAGACAGACGGTTCCCCGCATGGTGGCGGCGCAACATCATCGGGGACCGAATGCTTCCGGTTTTCATTACGCCGATTTTGGCCCGCAAAGGCTGGGGTTGGGGCACAATCGTTTATCCATCATTGACCTTTCCGAAGCGGGTGCGCAGCCGATGGTGGACCCCCGGACGGGCAACGTTCTGGTATTCAATGGGGAGATCTATAATTTCAAAGTTTTGCGGGCCGAATTGGAGGCTGAAGGCGTTGAGTTTAACGGCCATTCGGACACGGAGGTGTTGCTTATAGCCCTTTCGAAATGGGGTGTCAAAGCCTTGAGCCGGCTGCAGGGAATGTTTGCTTTCGCCTTCTTGGACCGGACGGAAAAAAACCTCTTGCTCGCACGCGATCCGGTCGGCATAAAACCTCTTTACTATGCCGAAGGCGGATTTGGTCTGCTCTTCGCCAGTGAGGTGCGCGCGATTCTTGCCACTCGTGTCACCGCCTTCCAAACTGACCGCCGGGCGGTAGGCACTTATCTCGCGTTTGGGGCCATTCAGGAGCCCGACACCTTCTTCAAGCAAATCAAGGCGTTTCCGGCCGGATGCTACGCGGCTGTTTCGTTGGCCGGCGGGGAATTGCCGCCGCTACGTTTTTCGTCTTACTGGAACTTTCCCCGGCCGGTGGACATTGCCGAAAAGGCCGCCGTGTCACGAGTGCGGGCAACCTTGGAGGAAAGTGTTCGCGACCACCTCGTGAGCGATGTTCCACTAGGGGTGTTCCTTTCCTCCGGTATTGACAGCACCATCGTGGCCGCGCTGGCGAGCCGGTTGTCAGCCAATACCCGGACTTTCACCGTCGGGTTCGCGGAACACCAGGATCTTACGGAGAACACTGTGGCCCGGGAAACCGCCAAGCGGCTGGGGGTCCGTCACTGCGATGTTTTTCTTCGCGAAAACGAGGTCCAACAGGGCATTCAAGACTGGTTGGTTTCGCTCGATCAACCGTCGATTGACGGAGGCAACGTGTTCGTCATTTCCAAGGCGGTAAAGGCGGCAGGCATCACCGTGGCCTTGTCGGGACAAGGCGGAGATGAATTGTTCGGCGGATATCCCTCGTTCCGCGACGTGCCGAAGCTAGTGCGCCTGCTTTCGGTTTTGCGACGCTTTCCGAAAGGCTGTCGCACGAGTCTGTTGCGTTTGCTGATGAGCTTTAAGTCCAAGGCGGCACTGGCCAAGGCGCTCGATATCGCGAATTCAGACGGTTCGGTGCTGTCCGTGTACCTGCATCGTCGGCGGACACTGGCCAACGGGCAGCTCCAGGCACTGGGCGTCGTTCCGTCCGAACTGGACCTGACGTTTGACTTTTTGCCCCCAACAGCGGTCACGTCATTGGAGACCGGCACTCTTTCGGTGGAAGAACAGGTCGGCCTGCTGGAAACCAAATTCTATCTGGGCAATATGTTGCTCAGAGATGGCGACACAAACGGCATGGCGCACAGCTTGGAAATCCGGGTGCCGTTTTTGGATACGCGGATGCTCCAGTTGGCTTTTTCGTTGCCCGGCAGCGTGCGGATGCCGGCTTCTGCTCCCAGCAAACACCTCTTGCGAGCCGCTTTTGCCGATGTTTTGCCTACGGAAGTCACCCGTCAAAAGAAACAAGGGTTCCATCTTCCGATCAAACGGTGGATGCTGGGACCGCTTCGCGAGTTGTGTGAATCTTCGCTCGCCACGCTCAAGGGTGCCGGTTTGGTTGATCCGCAGGGCGTTGACGGCGTGTGGCGGGCTTACTTGGCCGAACCCGAGAGCCCGGCCTGGTCGCGCGCCTGGGGACTCTGCATTCTGGGCGCCTATCTTCAGCAGCATACGGCCCCTGAAAGTGAGCGTCGTAACGCAGATAAAACAGTGCACAGCGTCGCTTAACGACTCCTCAGAAATTTTACACCTTCAAATTTGATGGCACCTCTTAACACAACGGTAGTGACGGCCTCGACTTCGCGGCTGGCTGGCGGCCTGTTTTCAAGCGTGCGCCGCCTGCACCAGACCTTGTCTCACGACCATGCCGTAAACGTCCGGGTTTTTGCGCTGCAGGATAAGTTTACCGAAACGGATGAGGAATTATGGCGCCCGTTGAGGATTAAAGCCTTTTCCGTCTCCGGCCCGAAACAGTTTGGATATTCCCCGCGTTTGCGGAGGGCGATTCTCACTTCCGAAGCCGACATCGGGCATACGCATGGCATCTGGGTGTATTCATCCATTGTGACCTTGGATTGGCATCGGAAAACGGGCCGGCCCTACCTGATTTCGCCTCATGGCATGCTGGATCCGTGGGCGTTGAAAAATTCCCGCTGGAAAAAATTGATCGCCTGGCGCCTGTTCGAGGGGGAGCATCTGCGCCACGCGCGCGCGCTCCGGGCGTTGTGCGCTTCCGAGGCGCATTCCATCCGGCAGCTCCAACTGAAGAACGACATCGCCATCATCCCGAACGGAATTGATCTGCCGGCGGGACCGGTTTCCGCCAACGCGCCCTGGCGGGACATGGTTGAGCCCGGGAAAAAGGTGTTGCTTTTTTTAAGCCGGATTCATCCGAAGAAGGGACTCATCAATTTACTGAAGGCCTGGGCGAAACACCGGAAATCGGAAACTGGAAATGGGAAACCGGAAGAATGGGTTCTGGCGATTGCCGGCTGGGATCAAGGCGGGCATGAATCGGAGCTTAAAAAATTGGCAACGGAACTTGGGCTGCCTTGGACAGACATCCGCGACTGCAAGGAAAATTCCAGACCCAAAACCTCCGCCTCCGTACTCTTTCTGGGGCCGCAATTTAACGAGGCCAAGGACGCCTGCTACCATCATTGTGACGCGTTTGTGCTGCCGTCTTTCAGCGAGGGATTGCCCATGGTGGTGCTGGAGGCCTGGGCCAATTCCAAGCCCGTCATCATGACACCGGAATGCAACCTGCCGGAGGGGTTTCTGGCCGGCGCGGCCATCAAGGTGGAAGCCACCGAAGCCAGCATCGGCGCTGGTCTGAACGAATTGCGGGATATGACCGCAGCCGACCGGATGGTGATGGGAGGCCGTGCGCATGACCTGGTGGTGGAACGGTTCACCTGGTCGCGGGTCGCCAATCAACTGCAATCCGTCCATAAATGGGTCTTAGGCGGCGGACCAAAACCGGACTGCATCGTTCAGGCTTGAAGGTTTTGTCCGAGACAATTTTTTTCGTGACATGAGCAATCCCCCATCCGAGGCTGGTAGCGGCTCGTCCCCACTTAAGCCGGAGAGCCGTCCGGTGCCAGTGGATCTGTCGCGCTTTACTGTGGGAAAGTTTGACCGTGGGGCTGGCGCGGTGAAAGAAGGTGTTTGGCTGGTCATCAGCCTGATATTATTCCGGCTGTGTCCCTTTAGTTTTTCCGCATTGAAACGGACGGTGCTGCGTGCTTTCGGGGCTGAGATCGGATGCAATGTCACCATCAAACCCAAGGTCAACATTACTTTTCCGTGGAAGTTGTCCGTCGGCGATCATGTCTGGTTGGGTGAGGAGTGCTGGCTGCTGAATCTGGAGCGCGTAGTCATCGGCAACAACGTGTGCATTTCCCAACGCGCCTTCCTCTGCACCGGCAGCCATGATTACAAGCGGGCCACGTTTGATTTGATCACCCGACCGATCAAGGTGGAAGACGGGGCCTGGGTCGGAGCCGGTTGCTGGGTCGGTCCGGGGGTTGTACTGGGTGCCCATGCGGTTTTGACCGCGGGGTCCGTGGCCAGCAGGAATCTGGCTGCCGATGGGATTTACCGTGGCAATCCCGCCGTGCTGGTGAAGCCGCGCGTCATTTCTGAACACATAACCGGGGGGCAAACAACATGAGTATGGCCAAACCTGAATCATCATCCGAGCCGGCGTCCGTCCAGACGCCCGGACAACCAGCGACGCCGGGCAAAAAATGTTCTGTCCTGAAATGGGCTTTGCTGGTTTTGCCCCTGGGCTTTCTTTGGTTTCACCTCATTGACAACCTTCAACTGGAATGGTCTTCCAACCCGCAATATAGTTACGGCCTGGTCGTTCCGCTCCTGGTGATCGGGCTGCTGGTGCGCCGCTGGCAACATGCGGCGGGTCGCCAGCACGGTTCGCCGGCCGGGAATCCGTGGCTGGCGGTGTGGTTTGTCATTGGCCTGGCGTTTCTTTATCTGCCTACCCGTTTGGTTGAGGAGGCCACGCCAGAATGGCGGCCCATTCAATGGGTATTGGGCCTGCAAACCATCGGGCTGACACTGTACGCCGTTTATCTCGCCGGCGGGAAAGGCTGCCTGCGGATGGCCGCCTTTCCGGTGCTTTTCTTTCTGGTGGCCATTCCATGGCCCACGATCATCGAGGCGCCAATCATTCAGGGCATGAGCCGGATGAATGCCGCGATGGTGGTGGGTGTGCTGGACGTGCTGGGCGTGCCGGCGATTCAACACGGCAACGTGATTGAAGTCAGCACCGGCATGGTCGGCATCAACGATGCCTGCAGCGGCATCCGCTCCTTTCAGTCCAGCCTGATGATTTCGCTCTTTCTGGGGGAATATTATTTTTTCAACTGGCGCCGGCGGCTGGTGTTGGTGCC
>FTAN01000005.1_pt1 | contig 24822 bp, 10 predicted proteins | sample 1639101 | NCBI WGS metagenome assembly FTAN01 (sample SAMEA3914812, study PRJEB12502) | metagenome | biome: forest; material: soil | place: Canada | collected 2011-07-07 | depth 0.1 m | reverse complement strand
CTGGAGAGCCCGGGCATCCGGGGTTTTGTCGCCCGACTTGCTAAACCCCTTAACGCCAATCATCATCGATAATCTTTCCCGGCCAGGCCTGAGAGGATTCCAGACGGATCAAACCGCACGGACACGGCGGATCATCACTCTGACGGAGGCTGGTTGGTGGTGGTGAAAAGGCGATCCAGCATGCCGGTGCTCAATTGCCCAGCCGGATGGAAATTCGCCGAACCGGCATAGGCGTAAAGACTCGACATCAATTGCCGCGCAGCTGGATCGTTCGTGAGGCGCGGCAGGTCGAAGCCGCTGACGAGCAACCGGCCGTCGCCGACCTGTCCTTCAAAGATCACGCCGAGCTTGTGGTTGCGGGCAAAATTATCAATGACCTGCACGAGCGGGCGCTGTGCGGCCAGCAGATCGTCCAGGATAAAAACTCGCGAGTGCTGCATCAGGTCAAACCATTGCCAGTTACTATAAAATTCCGTGGGAAATTGCGCGAAGAGCGGATGCTGCGGGTCGCATAGCAGGCCCATGGTGTTCGGATGCTGCTTGGGAAACCAGACTGGACTCCAGAACACCGGCAAAAATTTGCCGGCCATGGATTGCTCCGGGTTGGCTGATTCCGGGAAGAAGACGACGCTTTTTCCTCCGGCCATCGCGGCCTTCGCATCATTCCATTTCGAGCAAACGAGTACATCGGCCGGAGGTTGCGAAGCGGCTTTTGCAGGATAAACCCAAATGTTCCAGTCGTTGGCGAACCGGGTGCCGGTCAGCGAAACGGTCACAGTGAGTTTGGCGGGGGTGCGGGCGCTGACGAGAGAGGTGTTGATGGTGCCAAGCGTGGTCAACTCGCCGGTCGGCACCGTCAAAGTGGGAAACTTGCCGGATGCCACCACTCCGCCCTGCCCGTCCGTAATGGTCCATACCGGTTTGGCATTCGTCAAATCAGCCGGACCGAAATGGGCGAGGTCCACTGTGGCCACGAAATTTTCATCACTTGTGTAAGTGCGTTTAGGCAGGCGCAACAGCGGTACGGTGGGCGAACAAAACCGGCGGAACGACGCAGGGGTAATGAAACCTTTTGAATCCCAAAATGGATCAAGCAGGCCAACCAGCGCCGTTCCTTGCGTCGGGTAATCATGGAGGTCGAGCAGGGAAAAACCGGCGTAGCCCGGGGTGCGCAACAGGACTTCGATTTCCTCCTTGTACAACAAGGTGGAGAATTCACCGCTGGCCTTGACATATTCCGGCGCGAGGTCGAGCAGATGCTTCTGCTGCAGATCGTCGCGGATCAGCTCGAAGTTTTTCAAGGCCATGACACCGGTCCATTTCTTGATCTCATTGAAATCCGGAAAATACATCCACTGGCCGATTTCGTGGCCGACGATTGGCCGGAGGTCACCGGCAACGATGTCCCGCAAGTCATGCGAGGTGCCTGCATCATGGATGCCCCGGCCGTGCGAAGATTCGGTCCATTGGCGGTTGGTGGTGGCCACGTAGGACGACGCAGATGAATACAGATGACGCGGGTCGCGCTGAATCAGCAGGTCCACCCAGCGGGTGAGCAACGTATTGTTGCCGCCGTATTCGTTGCCGAGGGTCATGGTGCAGAAGGATGGGTGGTTGCCATAGGTGTCCACGATGCGTTTGAGCTCGGCCTCGACAAACGAGTCACGTTGCGGATCTTCACCGGCTTTGACGTTGGCCATGGGACCCTCGACCTGGATCATGATGCCTTCGCTGTCAGCAGCAGCAAAGGCGGCTTCCGGTGGACACCAGGAATGAAACCGGACGAAATTCAGGCCATACGATTTCTCAATGCGGAAGATTCGCCGCCAGGCTGAGACATCCGTCGGCGGATAACCGGTCAACGGAAATACCGAACATTCCAGCGTGCCGCGCAGAAATACCGGACGGTCATTCATCGTGAACTGTGTGCCGTGAATGGCGAACGTGCGCATGCCAAAACGGACCGTGCGTTCATCGTCGCCCAGCTTGACGGTCAACTCGCTCAGGTTCGGCGTAAATTCATCCCATAATTTGGCGCCGCTCATGTCCACATTCACGTCGGCCTGACCTCCATTCTCATCCCAAGTGGCGGCCACAAGCTGCTTGCCGACAGTCAATGTGCCGCTGCCGGCATGACCGGTGGCGTTCCCGATCTTTACAACCACGTGCGCCAGTTTTTTGTCCACGTCAGGATACACTTGCACGTCATCAATCCAAACGGGCGGAGTGGCGGCGAGGCCAATGCGGCCGATGATGCCATTCATGTTGCCCCAAGTGCCGCCGAACAAAACCGAGACAAACCGTCCGAGGTTGATCTTGACCGTATTATCCACGCAGATGGTGAGCCGATGTCTGCCAGGGGCGACGGCAGTGCCGAAATCATAAACGTGTGGTGTAATAAGACTGTCCTGCGCGCCGAAGCATTTGTCATCCAGCCAAACAGTTGTGTTCCACCGGCAGCGTTCGAGAGAGAGGATGACCCGTTTCCCCTGCCAGGAGGCAGGTATATCAACGTCCCGCTGATACCACGCGGGGCCGGCGTAATCATGAATCCGGTAGGGACCTTCGAGCGTCGGCGGCTTGGTGTTGAGGGGGCCAAAGCCAGCGTCATCCATCGTGCCGGGCAGATGGATTTTTCCAGTGAGTTCCCGGGCGTAAGCGGCCGAGTTTGTCCCGGCGATTTCAAACCGCCAGTCGCCCGCGAGCGGAATGTCTTGCGCCGCCGCGACGCCGCAAAAGCCGGCAAGGATGAAGATGGCTGCAAGCAATAGTTTCATGATGATTGCGCGCGTCAGGCTGGTGCCATGCCGTTGCGACCGAAAAGACGATGCCGCTGGCGACAAGGTTACGTTACCATTAAAACGTGACGCGTTCGGTTAACTTGAAACTTTTTTGGAGCCGGATATCGCGCGAAGAAGCGCCAATGAGAATTTCAAATTTGTCGGATTCGGCCACCCAGCCTTTTTGGGCGGGGTCATAATACGCAAATGCGCCGCGGTCGAGCGGGATGGAAACCGTTTGCGACTCCCCGGGTTGCAAAAAAATCTTCTGGAAGCCTTTCAATTCCTTTTCAGGCCTCGGCAGGCCCGGGTTATTTTGGTGGACGTATAACTGGCCGATTTCGGCTCCGGCACATGGGCCGGTGTTTTTGATGTCAAATTGCGCGGTAACGATGGAACCATTGGTGCCATCGGCCTCAATCAGCTTCAGGTTGGAATATTTGAAGGTGGTATAGCTCAGTCCAAAACCGAACGGGAAAAGCGGTTTGATGTCTTTGGTGTCGAACCAGCGGTAGCCGACCAGCAATCCTTCGGCATAGGTCTCGGTGCCGTTGACGCCTGGATAGGCATTAAGCGCGTGGGCCGGGGAATCTTCCAACCGGTTCACAAACGTGCAGGGCAGTTTACCGGAAGGGTTCACATCACCGAACAGCACCCGGGCGATCGCGTTGCCGCCCTCCATGCCCGGATACCAGGCCTGCAACACCGCCGGAACCTGATCCAGCCACTGGTTCATTTCCGCCATGGTACCGTCCAAGACGACGATGGTCTTGGGATTCGCGGCGACAATCCGCCGGATCAATTCATCCTGGCCATAGGGTAATTTTAAATCCTTGCGGTCGGCCCCTTCACAATCGAACCCGGGCTCGTGGTTCAAACCACCGATATAGACCACCACATCCGCCGATTTCGCGGCGGAGACGGCACGGTCGGCCAGCGCGGCATCGCCATCCTTCTGGTAGCCCTGTGAGAAGGTGACATTCACCCGGCCGCTAGCCCGGTTCAGGATGCCCTGCAAGGGCGTAATTTCGTAAAAGGCCTTGATCGCGGAACTCTCGCCACCGTGGGACTGGAGGCGCACGGCGTTTTCACCGATCACGGCAATGGACGTGATTTTGGCGGCGTCCAGCGGCAGGATGCGATTTTCATTCTTGAGCAATACGATGCCCTCTTCCGCCACGCGGCGGGCGATGTTCTGGTGCGCGGCGGTGTTGAGGGAACCGTTGGTGCGGCCGGCATCAAAGACATGCGTGGCGAGCATCACGCGCAAATTGCGGCGGACTTTTTCATCCAGGCCGGCCATCGGCAGCGAGCCATTTTTCAGGCCGGCGAGATACGGCCCGGCGAGGTAAAAATCGTCATAGTTTGTCTCGGTGCCCATTTCGAGATCAAGGCCGTTGAGCGCCGCTTCACGCGTGTCATGGGTGCCGTTCCAATCGGAGACCACGAGGCCTTTGAAACCCCATTCGCCCTTCAACACCTGGTTGAGCAGATAATCGTTTTCGCAGCAATGCTGGCCGCGGAACTGGTTGTAAGAACCCATGACCGACCAGACGCCACCCTCCTGAACAGCCGCCTTGAAGGCAGGGAGATAAATTTCGCGCAGGGGCCGTTCGTCCATTTCAACGTTGATGCTGGTGCGTTCAAATTCCTGGTTGTTGGCCGCGAAATGTTTCACGCACGAGGAAACATCCTGGGACTGTTCGCCCCGGATATAACCGACGGCCATGCGCGACGTGAGAAAAGGGTCTTCGCCCAGATATTCAAAATTCCGGCCGCACAGGGGTGTGCGCATGATGTTCACACCGGGACCAAGCATGATATCCTTGTGCCGGGCGCGGGCTTCCTGGCCAATAACCTCGCCTTCGGCATAACCCAGCAACGGATTCCAGGTGGCCGCCAGGCAGATGCCCGCCGGCATGGCGGTGGAAAAATCATCGGTGTGGCCGGCAGGTTTCCAGGTGTCCGGGCCAACATCTTCGCGAACGCCATGCGGGCCGTCGGACATCCAGCGGCGCGGAATGCCCAATCGCGGAATGGCTGCGGTGGTAAATTTCGAGTCAGCGTGGATAATCGAGATTTTTTCATCCAGCGTCAGCCGGGACAGCAAATCCTCCACCCTCGTTTCCAGCGGCTGGGTCGGATCAAGATAAGGCGGCTGGTCCGCCGCACGGGAGACTTGGAGGTTCATGGTCGTGATCATGAAGGTGGCCGCACAGATGGCGAAGTAATGATTTTTCATGGTTTAAGAGTTAACCGGTCCGGCTAAAACCTCCGGCGTCACCGGCGTGGAGGATCTGATTTGCCGGAGCGTGGCCGATGGCTTGACGGTAATCAATGGGAAATATTGCCTGACAAAGCTGTCAGCAGAAAACTGCTCCTGATGGAATCGGCGGGTCACGCGGCACGAATTGAAACGCACCCGCGTGTGTACTCATTTCGCGTCGGTGGGGCAAATGTGGAAGTGTTGTCGTTCGTGGCAATGGTTGCCGGCGCGACGGAATCTATTTCCACGCCACGGGTTGGCCGCCTCTCTTAATCGCCGCCTCCCGGTCCAGCACCGCCAGCAATGCGTAGTAATTGTCGGTTAACAGGCCTTCATAGCCATGGCAGGAGCCGTCCCATGTCTTCCAATCTTTGCTCATCCCATTATCGCCATGACCTTGGAAATCTCCTTTGGCAAAAGCGCCAAGCATTGGGAACAGTATCTTGTCGCCCTCATCAGTTCGCCCCAGATCATAAAGGGCCGCCATCGTGAAATAGGCAAAGCAGGCGGTGGCGCCACCATTTTCGTAAATCTGAAAGCCTTCGGAACCGTCTTCATTCGTCCCCCCGCCATAGCGCACGTTCGCATCCACATAATCCTTCCTGGCCACAGGAATCAGGTTGCCGGGCAGTCCCAGGTCAAATCGCGTATAGCCAACCTCCTTCATTTTGGCCAGCAAGCAGTCCATGATGGAATTGGCCTGCTCCTTGGGCACCAACCCGTAATGAATGGCAATGCCGTTGACCCAGAGAAAATAGTAATCATGCAACTGGCCGTCGGCACTGCGCCAACCGGCGAGAACGCCGGTGGCGGGATTATAAAACGTTTTGAAATAAACCGCCTTCAATTTGTCGACGGCGGCGCGATAACGCGACTGGTCATCCGCATGATTGGATTGCGCGGCGAGTTGTTCCATGCCACGCAGTGCGCGATACGCCAAGGCATTGGCATAGGCATCTTCATACCCGAAGCCGATGGTGTCCCACCAATTGGAAGGACGATACTTGAGTCTCACCGGCCACGAACCGGAATTGCCGCTCAACATATATTTGACCAGGCCGTTCCCGTCGCGATCCGTGGCCAGCATTTTATCGGCCCAAACCTTGAGGTGTTCATAGTTGGCCGCCAGCCAGCCGTCATCCCGGCTGGCTTGAACATAATCCTCCGCCGCGATCAGAAGCGAAGGATAGGCATCCGACGCAAAATCCGGAAAATTGCCATGCCCGGGCATGCCATAGCCATTGGCGCCGGCAATGATCCGGTCCAGTGTCTGACGGATGCTGTCCGAGGCGGTGAGACCGTCGGCCAGCGGCGGAGTCTCCTTGGCGATATCCGCATACTCGTAATAACAGAAGGCGCAAGTGTCGCTGGTGACATGATTCGCCAGCATGTGCCAGTGCGGACTAAGTTGAAATATGTTCAGCCAATCGCGGCGAAAACCGTCGAACCGCGCATCGGCATCAATGTCGGGAGTTTCTGGATGAATGGAAACGATTTCCCAACGATACTTCACCACCGGATTTTCCCGGGTGGCCCCGGGAAAGGAAATCAGGATGACTTTGCTCTGATAGGCGGTCGCAGTGTAACCCAGAGATTTCACCACCGGAGGAACGGCCGAAATCCGAAACGTACCCTGATCCGGAAGGTGCATGATGGCCGGAAGCTGCACGAAACTGTTCGTCTCCGGATGCGCCGCATTCCATTGTCCGACGCCACCCGGAAGCTGCGTGGCACCATTTGTCTCCATCAGTCCCAGCAAAGTGACATGACTGACACTGTTGTCGGCAGCGAAGACCAGCGGCTCCGGCGGATCCTGCGCCGACCAATGCGATTCCAACTGAATCTCGTTCGTGCGGATTTCGATGGCCCAGCGCGGAGGCTCGGAACCATCGGCACCCGGACGGCGATACTCGACCCGCGAGCCCTGCTGCGTCGCCTGTACCGGCGGCCCGGGTTTGGCCGGTGGCTGGATGGTTATCAACGGAAAATGTTCCTTGCCGAGGCTGTCAATGGACAGGCTGGTGAATCCTGGATAATCCAGCGAAATATTGGCATCAATAAATGCCGTGGTCACGCGCGCCGACGGGGCGACGGACGTTTGGGCAGGAGGGTTATGGCGATAGTTTGCTCCCAGCAGATCAAGCCGCTGCTCATCCACTTTGATCCGGCTTTGAAAATCATCCCAATTGCGCGCATCTTTGGGCGACCAGACCACCTCGGCCAGCGCGCTCAGGCGCGGGAAAAGCATGTATTCCACGTGTGGTAGCGAACCGATCCATTCCGTCCACAAATTGCCCTGCGCGCCCAGGATGTGCGATTGGAATTGCGCCGGCAGATCCTTGGGAATTGGATCAAAGGAATAAATCTTTTGCAAAGGTATATATCCTCCCTGCGCGCGCGGCTCGGTGGTGTGATTGGTGGATTGGTAATAATTGAGATAGCAGTAACCGGTGGGCGTCATCACGGCATCGTGGCCCTCGCTGGCCGCTTTACCGCCGCCACCGATCCAATCCATGACCACGGCGTTCTGCGCCAGTCCACCCTGCAAGATTTCACTCCACCCGACCAGGGTTTTTCCGTGGGCATTGACAAACTTTTCCATGCGTTTGATGAACCAGCTTTGCAATTCCTCCTCGTTCTTCAGCCCTTCGCGTTTCATCAGCGCCTGACATTCGGCACTGTTCTTCCAATAATCCTTCCGTACCTCGTCACCGCCAATGTGAACATATTTGCCGGGAAACAATTGAAACACCTCCGTGAGCACGTCGTCCAGAAACTTGAATGTCCCCTCATTGGCCGGGTTATAAATGCCCCGGTTGGCCGCACTGTAAAGGCCATGAATGGCAAGCGCCTTGTCGGTGCTGTAAGACACGTCGCCACCGCCGAATTCCGGATACGCCGCCAGCGCCGCGCTGGAGTGACCGGGCATCTCAATCTCGGGCACAATGGTGATGTGCCTCGCCGCCGCGTAAGCCACCACCTCGCGGATGTCATCCTGGGTGTAATAACCGCCATACCGTCCGTCAGGGCCATAGGCCGTGCTGGACTTCGGGTCGAGGTTGAAACCGATCCCATTGCGCCACGCGCCGACTTCCGTCAGGCGCGGATATTTTTTGATCTCAATCCGCCAGCCTTGATCGTCCACCAGATGCCAGTGAAACATGTTCAACTTGTGCATCGCCATCAAATCCAGAATCGTTTCCACCTGGGCTTTGTTGTAAAAATGACGGCTCACATCCAGCATCAACCCGCGCCACTTGAACCGCGGCTGGTCCTCGATTTGCACGCAGGGAACTTCCCATTTCACACCGGTCACCCGGTTCGTGGAAAAAATTTCCGGCGGCAGCAGTTGCAACAGCGTTTGCACACCATAAAACAAGCCTGCCTGCGTCCGTGCGCGGATGACTATGGAATTTGTGCCAGCCGTCAATTCGTATCCCTCATCGCCAAAATTGGTGCCGGCATTCCTGGTCGTAAGCAAAATCGCGCCGGGAATATTTCCATCCGGGAAAAACTTCGTTTTGACCGCAAACTGGCAACCGGTGGCCGGACGCAGTCGTTCCGCCAATTGTTTCGCGGTTTTGCCCGAACCATGGTCCGCAAAAATTTTCGTATCCGGCCCAAGCTGAAAGCCACCGGCGCGTTGCTCCAGCTTTTCCGGCTGCGGGATGATGGCAGGCGCGACCATGCTCCCGGCAAAAGCAGCAGTTAAGCTCAACCACGTCAGGCATATTCCCGCGAACTGTAATTTCATTCGATGTTTCATTTCGTTGCATTCATTTTGCCGCAATTCGCTTTCCCGACGTCATGGTAGTTTCAAATTTCTGACAGCCCGAGCGGAAGTTACTAGGTTGCCCGGATGGGCAACTCTGTCGGTATGATGGCTGCCACAGTGCGTGGCTTTGTCCTCCAACTGGACCAATGCACCCGAATTAAGGAATCGTACCTGCCTGTACACGGGGCAAGTCATCTGAAGTGCCGACCGGATCAGCGGCTTGTTCGATGCTCAGATAGGTGAGCACATCTCCGCCGTGCCATTTCCAGTATTCCGCATGGCCGTCCGCAAAGGAAAAATTGCACCCCTTGTTATGACGGCTCCCCGGGAGATTCCACCAGGCATCCAATCCAGAATTGACCAAATTGATTCCAAAAGCTCCATCACCAACGCTGCTCTCGTTCTCATCTACAAATACAATTTTTTGCGAGACGGAAACTCCAGCGGTCTGGATTCCGCCATATTTGGTGATGGGATTAAACATCAAGGCCCCGTTGTCGCTGAGCGGTGCGCCTACATTGTAGGGCGGACTTCCGGCGATTCCGTTCATGGCAAAGTCAATGGAGCAGGTTCGCGTCTGCGGTACGAGCGAGCCAGGCTTCAGGCCGCCACCCAGCGAGGTTACCGTGATCATCTTTTTGTTGGCCGGGCAGGCGTAGATGGCTGCCGACCTGTTATAGGCATATAACACTCCCTGCTCGATGTTTAGCGTTGAGGTGTCCGTCTGCGCGTCGCCGCCAATCCATGAACCGGAATTGGTGGCCGTGGAAGTGCCGCTGGAGGATACGTTCAACGGCAGGGCATCATTGCAATCCCCGACATACATTTGGTAGCAGAGCTGCAATTGTTTCATGTTGCTGAGGCATTGCGTGGCCACGGCCTTGGCTTTGGCTTTGGCCAGCGCCGGCAACAGCATCGCCGCCAGGATGGCAATGATGGCGATCACCACCAGCAATTCAATCAGCGTGAACGCGCCGCGCCGCGCCTTCGCGTTGCCGGTTCTTCCCTTAGTAATGCTTGTCATATCTGCTGCTCGTATTAATTCCTGTGAATATTTCCAATCGTTGCGGCTTTTTATTTTTCCCTGACCCGATAGTACTGTTGGGCATTGGTTGCCGGTATCGTGTAAGGTGAAGTCGCATTGTTGATGTTCAGATAGGGTCCGGCGGCGTTTGTGGCCCCTTGCAGCATTCCAAAGCTCCAATTCAGTTGAATTTGACCGCCACCCGGATTGGTGATGAAAACCGTTTCCGGCGGCAGAACCGTTCCCGCTTGATAGTGGGCGGCCACCGAGTTTGAACTCAAGGCGTAGCTGTAAATCGCCACCTCGTCAATCAGACCCTTGAATTGGTAGTCATAATTGGTGACGGCCTCGCTTGAAGCCCGCGCGCCAATGTTGACCAACACATCACCGGGCAAGGCAGTGTTGGTGGTCGTTGCCGTCAGCAAGCCGATTCCGGTGGCAATGCCGGTGCTGTCAATGTTGTCCGCACCGTTGATGTACAAATGTGCGGCACCGTTCGCGCCATCCCAAACCGCCACCACGTGATACCACTGGCCAACCGCGGGCACCACTGTGGACGTCGGACCGTGAACCAACCCGGAAGCATCACGCACAAAGAACCTGAACGCATTGCCGAAGAGATCCAGATCAAACTGCTCGCCGCCGCCGCCATATCCCTTGCTCACGATTCCGGCGCCACCGACTTGGCTCGCATTGGTGCTGTTGACCCAGGCTTCGATGGAGAACTCCGCATTGCCGCCCGTTGGCGTGGCAAAATCAATGTTCGCAATGCCATCGCCGGACTGGTCAATCTCCCCCGCATAACTGTTGGACGTGGCGAAAACCCCAAACTGCGCCGCCGTGTCGGGATCCATCAATGGGTCGTAGCCCGCCAGCCCGAGGTTGACATTATTGCAGGTGGCGTTGTGCCCGCCAACATAATCATGCGCCACGACTCCCGGATTGCCGTCGTTCAGCCCGTCATTGCGTTCATCCAGCCGCCAATACGCCACCGGACTGTCTCCCAGCACCGTTTGCGGATAGAGATTGGTCGGGGCGGCCACCGCGCCAATCAAAGTAACGTTGCCGCTGGAGACGGTGCTAAAGCTGTTGCGGACGGAGCAACTATAGTTGTTCGTACCTAGTAGCGTCAGGAACGAATAAGTCACATTGGTGGCGTTGGGAACGGCCTCGTTGTTTTGATACCATTGATAATATAGTGGTAGCGTGCCTAGGGCCTTCACCGTGTAGACAGCAGTGATTCCTGCATAAAGCGTGGCGTTCGTTGGGGCCAAAGACACCTGCGGCGGCCCGGAGCCGACGTTCACCGTGACAATATCGGAATTGATCGCGCCCAAAATATTGGTTGCTGCCAGATAGTATTCGCCGCCGGCTTGGATATTCGAGATGACCAGCGTGGCGTTCGTTTGCCCTGCCACCGCGACGTTGTTCCCGTCATACCACTGGTAAGCCACCGCCGGGTTTCCAGTTGCCGCCGCCACCACCGTCAGCGTGCCGCCCTGATCCACGTTCGTGCTGGCCACCGGCTGCTGCGTGATCGTCGGATATTGTTGAGAACCGATTGGGAATTTATATTTGGCTCCCAGATAGCTTTCCAGTGAAGCGAGATCATTGCTGGAAACGCCCGATCCCAGTACGATAAGTTCGGCCATGTCGCCGCTCAAGCGATCCACGCCGTCTTCGCGCGTGCCGATGTACAGGGAATCTCCATTGTCGCCGATGGTCGTGGACAGAGTGCCGCTGCCGTTGGCCTTGCCATCCAACCGATGAATGGCAGTCGTTCCTTGCATGACCACATCAAGGAGATGCGGCACACCGGTGGAAGGCACGCCGGTCGAATTCACCAGCCCGCTGGCCGTGCCGTTTCCGCGGTAAAATTGGACCTGCCCGGGCCGGACATAATAATCAAAGGGAGCCGGGATGTTGGCGGTCGTCTTTGAAACAATCATCGCGTTCGTGTTGCCGGCCAGAGTATCGAAATTTACCACGGCAAAGACGGCCATATCGCCGGTGATCGCGAGGGTGGACGATGAACCTGCTGACAGGAACGTCTCATTGGTGGCGGCAAAGCGGATCACCGGCAGGCCGTTGAGGGCATTGGGCACCAGTTGCGGCTCAAAAGGAAAGCCAAGGGACTGCATCAAGTTGTTCCCGTTCCCCGACAGGTCATTCCATTGGTTCACACCGTTCGCATCCGTGGTGACACCAGTATCCGCCTTGATCCAGAGGGCGGTGGATGCTGGATAGACGCCCACCGAAACCGATGCCGGTGAGATCGTATTGCCAAACGGGTCCATCACATTCTGTACGTTCAGCGTATAAGCGGTGCCGGGGTTCAAGGCGGAGATGGTAAGAACCACCTTGTTCGGCGCATCGCCGAGGGCGGCGGAAAGGACACTCGCGCCGCTGTTCAATGAATAATTGCCAGCCGTCGTGGCCGTGGCGGGATCCACTACTTCCGAATACAACACCACAATGTTTGTCTGGCTCCAAATCGGTTCTCCGGCCGAGGCAATCGTGGGTTGCACGTTGTTCACCGTCAGCGTGGCCGTGGCGCTGGTATTCGTGGAAACATCCGGAAAGATGATTACCACGTCAAAAGTGTCGCCATTGTCGTCAGGCGTCAGAATGGAGGTGGTATAAGATATGTTTGTGGCTCCGGGAACATTGGTGGAATTTTCCTGCCATTGATAATTGAGATGCGCACTGCCCTGGCTCGCCACCACGGTGAATGTCGTCGTCACCCCTTCATTGGTGGTCACCGATTGCGGTTGCTGGCCGATGCTGAACGGAAAGTATTTCGCCCCCAAATAATTATCCACCGCCACCCGGTCACCGGCCGATAACGCCTGCCCGAAAATCATGACCTCGCCCATTTGGCCGTTCATATACTGGGACAGATCATTCCGCGAACCGATCATGAGCGGCGTGCCGGCGTCCGCCAGCGTGGTCGGAGTGACATTGGTGCTCGTTACCAGTTTGCCATCCAAAAAGTAACTGACATTGGTTCCACCCTGGCTGGTCAGCGAGTTCACATGCGGCACACCGGCGGCGGGAGCGGCAGAATCGTCGGCCCGAAAACTTACGGTGCCATTTCCGCGCAGGAAACGCAGATCACTCGCGCTGGACGCGTAATAATCGTACGACGCCGGCTCGTTGCCCGAGGTTTTGCCAAGAATTTCCCTGGGGGCCGAATAATCCGAGATGTTGGCCACGGCATAGATGGACATGTCACCGGTGATTGCCAATGTCGCCGAGGAAGCCGCTTGGAGATAGTTGCTGCTGCCGCTGCTGAAACTTAACACGGGCACGCCATTGATCGATCCGCCCGTTGTCGGCCTCGCGGCCACACCACCAAGGAACTGCACGGCGTTGTTTCCGTTCGTGGTTTGGTCCAGCCATTGATCCACCAGTCCGTTGTCGTCGAGCATCACACCGGAATCGCCGCGCAGATAGATGGCCAGCCCCGCCGGCAGCACCGGCACCGTGACGCTGGCAAGGGCGTTGCCAAACAAATCCTGGACGTTTTGTACCGCAAGATAATAGCCCGCGTTCGGATCCAGGGACGAAGTGGTGAGGACGACACTGTTGGACGTGACGCCCCCGTAACTGGCGGAGAGCACGGAAACGCCGTTGTTCAGGGTATAATTGGCCGCGTTCAGGCCCGTTGCCGGATCAACCGGTTCGGAAAAATTAACGACAACCGTTGTCAGGTTGCCGGTTTTGGTCGCCGAAAAAACCGTAGGCGCCGTGGTGTCGTTCACCACCGTCACGGTCGCCGGCGCGCTGTTCGTGGAACCCAGCGGCGTGGAGATCGAAACACTGTATAGCAGGCTGGCGTCCGCCAGCGCCAGCGGCGGCGTGGTATAAACGGCATTGGTCGCTCCGGCGATATTGTTGGTCACGCCGCCCACGCTGTTGGTTCTCCACTGGTACTTAAGCGGCGGCACGCCCACCGCATTGACCCAATACGTCGCGGTCTTCCCCACCTGGCCCGTGGCATTCTGCGGCTGTTCGTTAATCGCCAGGGTGGAAATCGGGATGTTATACTTCGTCCCAAGGTAGTCGTTTATGTTCAAAAGATCGGCCGGAGTGACCGTGCCGCGAATGACCATCACCTCGGCCAGATTGCCCGCGAACGTCAGGCCGGCGTCGCCCACGTTGCCACTGTCCAACCGCACCCCGAGCATCATCGGATTTCCGCTGTCCGCCGGCGGATCGATGACCGTGGCGCTGCCGTTGAAACCGCCGTTAAGATACCAGGAGGCATTCGTTCCCCGCACCACCGCCGTCACTATGTAATACTGCCCGGTGACAAATGCGCCGGTCGCCGTGGGTCCCGCGAGACCCGTGCTGCCGCCGCCTCCATTTCCCCAGGTCCAGGTCGATTTCTGGCTCGCGTTGATCTGGTAGTCGAAGGGTCCGGGCATGTTATTCGTATAACCATGCAGCGGATTTCCGGTGTAATTGGTGCCCTGCCCGCCTGTTTTGCTGATGACATCGCCCGCTGCCGCCGTGGTTTTGTCCAAAACCACACACACCGTCACGTCACCATTGATGGCCAGATTCGTATCATTTGGAATATTCATCAGTTGCCCGCTGGTGAAGCTGACCGCCGGCAGCCCGTTCAGCGCGCCCGGTAACAACGTCGGAGGTGCCGAGTATTGGTTGACCGCCAGGTTGGTCAAGGCGTTGTGCCCGTAACCCGACTGGTCATTCCATTGGGTCACATTGCCGTTAACATCCGTTGTGAGTCCCAAGTTGGCCGCGAGCCACACGATCAACTCCGGCTGGATGGCCACCGTGGAATTGTTGGCGAGGGACGTCGTGAGCGCCGCATCGTACACCCCCGAAGCCACCACCGAATAGTTTTGGTTGGTCAACGGCGAAGTCTGCAGGATGACCCGGTCATTAAATTCACCCATCGCCGCGCTTAAAATCGTGGCCGAACCCGTGCCGCTTTGAATGGAATAATTCACCAGATTCGTCGCGCTGGCCGGATCCACCGACTCGGAATACACCACCGTCACCTGGTTGCTGCTGAAATTCTCGCTGGCCGACAGCATGGTAGGCGGCACGCTGTCGTCAATAAACCGCACCTTGGACAAACCTACCCCGCCGCCGCTCGTCGCCCAGTTGGTAATCACGTCAATGCGCACATAACGCGCCGAAAAACCCATGTTCGTCGTGATGGTTTGGGCAAAGGCGCTGAAAGTGCCCGGGGCCTGGGCAAAGAACTGGCCGCCCGGGTAGTTGGTCGTAAAATTCACGTCATCCGTGCTGTAAGATATGTAGGCGCTTTTAAGATCGTTCACCAAATTCCCCGCGCCGGCCTGGTTGAAATTCCAAACTTTCATCGCGTTCACCGTGTGCACCGCGCCGAGGTCAAACACGATAAAATTGGTGGCCGCCTGGCCGCCGCCGGATACGAGCCATTCGGCCCCGCCCGGAATAGGGGTGCCAATATCGCCGAATAGCCCGGTTCGGCCGAGCACATTGGTCGCATAGCGAAGATCCGGATTACTGGTCACCAAATTGACATATTGGCCCGAAACCGCATTAACGGTGACGCCTTGGATTTGGGCCGCATGCAACCGTCCCGTCAAGAGGAGTGCGAAAGCTGAAAGTAACGTTAAGACTCGATTTTTATTCATATTCAGGCTTTGGTTTAACTTGCAAAATTTGCAATCGGCACGAAAGTAACTCGCGAACCGGCCGTTGCGCCCCCCTCGGAAACGATTTGATACCAATTCGGGTTAGGCTTCCATCAATAGTAGCGTTAACGCACTAACTTTATTAAATCAATGCCGAGCTGTCAATTCAATTAACCTTATTTTCTGTTACGTTTCTGTGACGCGAGGCGTTAACGCGTCATTACCTGTGAAATAACCAATCAAAACCACCTATTCGCCATTCGGCACCAGTCCCGATTCGTAAAGTTTCTCATCGCGGCAATAAATTTCGACCGGACTACGCCGCGCTAAAAAGCTGGTAAACCCTGCCTCAAATTGCTAAAAGCTGCTGCGGAAATAATGAACCCCATGATTCCGGATTCCTATAACCCTCCGAAATACTTTACGATCAGCCGTGAAATCATGACGCTGATTCAGCAGGGCAAACTGGCTCCCGGCGCGCCCGTGCCCTCCGAAAACGAACTCATCGAGAAGTATCAGGTCAGCAATACCACCGCCCGCAAGATCCTCCTCGAATTGGAAAAGGCTGGCCTGGCCACCCGCGTCAAAGGCAAGGGAACCTTCGTCCGGGACTACGCCGTGGTGCGTGCCATCAACCGGATTTTCGGGTTTACCAAAAACATGATCGAGGCCGGCCGCAAGCCCACCACCAAGCTCCTCGGCTTCCACCTGCGCGATGGCGATCACACCCAAAACATCAACGGCCGCGCCATTACTCTCAAGGGACCGTACTGCGAAATCGAACGCCTCCGCCTCGCCGACGGCGTCCCCATGATGAAGGAGATTCGCTATATTTCACTGAGTTTGTGCCCCGACATCCATCGCAAGCCCCTGGAACATTCCCTTTACGAAATATTCAAAAAAGATTACGGCATCCAGCTCACTGAGATCAACCAGATGCTCAGCAGCGTCGTGCTCGATGGCGATTGGCTGAAGGTGTTTGAGGTCGCCAAAGATATACCCGCCTTCCGCGTCGAAGGCGCTTCGTTTTGCGGCAAGGACATCATCGTCGAAATGGAAGACTCCATCTATCGCGGCGATATGTACCGCTTTTCCGCCAAGGCCGATTACTGATTCCCAAATATGCTTTGACAAGGCATTTTTTCATTCCCATAGTTAGTGCGTTAACGCTTAACTAAGCGCAGAAATGCATTATTATTTTAATGAATAAGAGCTCATCTTTGAGCATCCTATCGGATAATAGGAGGGCTGGAAAACATCTGCTGAAAATCCGGCACGTTGCATTGGACATGGACGGTACCATCTACAATGGCGCATCGTTGTTCGGAACCACCATTCCCTTTCTGTCTCTGCTCAAAGAGTTGGGCATCGGCTATACGTTCCTCACCAACAACCCTTCCAAAAGTACCGCCGAATATCTCGCCCACTTGCGCCAGATGAGCCTCCAGGCCACAGCCGAACAGCTTTATACCTCGACCCATGCGACCATTGACTTCCTGAATAAAAAATGGCCGCAGGTGCGGAGATTGTTTGTCCTGGGCACTCCCGGCTTGGGCGCCGAGTTGGAAGCCGCCGGATTTACGCTCACCACGGACAGTCATAAGGATTCCCCCGATGCCGTGTTGGTGGGCTTTGATCAAACCCTGACTTATAAGCGACTCTGCCGGGCGGCTTGGTGGATCAAACAAGGCCGGCCATATTTTGCCACCAACCCGGATCACGTCTGCCCCACGGATCTGCCTACCGTGTTGGTGGATTGCGGTTCCATCACCGCCGCCCTTCAAAAAGCCACCGGCCTCCCTCCGCAGGCCGTCCTCGGCAAACCCGATCCGGCCATGCTTCATGGCATCCTGCAACGGCATGCCTTGCAGCCGGAAAACCTTGCCATGGTTGGCGACCGCCTTTACACCGACATGGAAATGGCGCGTCACACCGGTGCCCTCGGCGTACTGGTGTTGACCGGCGAAGCCATGGCTGCGGATGTGGAGAATCACCTTTCCAAACCTCATTTGATTGTCCCTACCCTCGCCGAGTTTGGCGACCTTCTGCGCCGCGAACATTCCGCTCCGACCGTCGTTTGAACCTTTCCCCGGAACCACGAATCCGCACCTTCGGCGTCCTGAGCCGGGTTGACCGGGAATTTGTTGGTCTTTGGTGGCCGTACCGCGGGCGCCGACATCGCGCAGAAAAAATCGGGCGTCATAGCGCAACCATGAGTTGCAAATCATCCGTCATAATTTCATCATCCGCGGCAATGTTGACCGATCATGTTCCGGAAAATCATCCAGTGGTTTAAGCCTGCCCCGCACCGTCCCCGGTGTCCGTCGGCCGAGATTGACCGGCATTATTCCCGTTGTCGCTGGCAAATTTTTGAGTCGGCCTTCATCGCCTACGCCACCTTCTACATCGTCCGCAACAATTTCGCACCCGTATCCAAGGAAATCGGTGCCGCGCTGCATTATGACAAGGTGATGATCGGCAACATCCTCGCCGGCACCGCGATCGCCTACGGCGTGGGCAAGCTCGTCATGGGCTATTTTGCCGACCGCAGCGACGCGCGCAAATACATCGGCGTGGCCATGCTGTTGACGGCCGGCTGCAACTTTCTTTTCGGCTGCACCATGAGTTATCACCAGCAATTGTTGCTGTGGACCCTCAATGGTTTCGTGCAAGGCATGGGTTATGGACCGTGCGCCCGCGGTCTGGCGCATTGGTATTCCGTCCGGGAACGCGGAACCGTCTTCGGCGCTTGGAACACGGCGCACTGTTTCGGCGGCGGCGCGGCGGGTTTTCTGGCCGCCGCCTGCGCCCAGTATTGGGGCTGGCGTTCTGCGTTTTACGTACCCGGCGTCATCGCCGCGCTCTGTGCCTTTTATTTGTTCTGGCGCATGCGCGACACCCCGCAGTCGGAAGGTTTGCCCCCCGTTGAGGAATACAAAAACGACTGGCCGCCGGAGGAAAAGGAAAAACATGAGCAGGAACTTTCCTTCCGGGAAATATTCCTGCACTACATTCTGCCCAACAAAATGCTCTGGCTCCTCGCCTTCGCCAACATTTTCGTCTACATCGCCCGTTACGCCATGGTGGATTGGGGTCCCACCTACCTGAAAGAAGTCAAAGGCGCGTCCCTGGTGGGCGGCGGCTTGAGCACGGTCGTCATTGAGTTGAGCGGTGCCGCCGGCATGCTCGTTATGGGCTGGATTTCGGACAAAATCGGCGGCCGGCGCGCCCGGTTGAGCGCACTAGCCATGATCCCGCTCGTGCCCGCCTTCCTCGGATTGATCTTTTCCGGCTCGCTGCTTCTCTCACCCCGCGATCTCAAAGCCCCCGGATTGCTTGTTGAACAGCTTTCGACCGGAACCAATGCCGTCGCCCAATTCGTCTGGAGTCAAATCCCGGAGCCGTCCCGCCTCGAATTGAGCCATGCCCCCGCCAATTCCCCGACCGCCCAGTTCCTGCTCGCGAACGACTTGAACGCCGTGCTCCAGAGCGAATCGTTTTACGATCCGGCCCGGTTCGCCGGCGTGAAACTCCGGCCGCCCACACAAGAGCTGCTCTCCGAAAAGACCAACGCCTCCAAATTGATCTACCGCAACCGCCTGCTGTTGGAAGACGCCTTTCCGGAGATGATCCAGCCGGGCCATTTCACGCCCGCCCGTTTGTTGTGGTTGAATCTCCTGTTGTTCGGCGTCATTGGTTTTTTTGTTTATACGCCCGTCACCTTTTCCGGCGTCGTGGCCCTGGATCTCACTTCAAAAAAGGCGCAGGCCACGGCCGCCGGGTTTGTGGGTTTTTTCGGCTACGTTGGCGGTCGCGTCATTCAGGGCATCGGCCTGGGCTGGCTCGCGCAGAATTACGGCTGGGACGCAGGGATCTACGCCATCATCGGCTGCATTCTGCTCGGCGCCGTCCTCCTGGGATTTCTGTGGAACGTCAAACCCAAGGGATAATTTGAATGCCGTTCAATCCCCATCCTCGTTATTTAATCGTAACCGGATCGTAACCTTAACCGGATTCCAAAAGCGTAACCGCGTTATTCCCGCCCCCGTCATACCCTGCTTTATTAAATGAAATACTCCGTTTTTGTCCGCTGTTCCCTGGCCCTGCTCATCTCCCACCGGGCGCTTGCCGCCGACCTGCCCAACGATTTCGACGCCACGACCGAAACCGTCGGCCACAACACCAACGGTTTGGAAACACCTGTCAATCAACTCGTCACCCCCGCCGGAATTTTTGTCGAGCTTCCCCGCGTCCGGCCCAACGCGCTCGCCTTGAGCCCCGACGCCAAATTGCTCGTCACTTCCGGCATGACCCGTGAACTGCTCGTCGTGGACCCGCTCACCGGAAAAATTCTGCAACCTGTGCCCTTCCCCGCCGAAGGCAAAACCCAGGCCCTGGCATCGGTTTCCTCCCTCATTCTCAATGCCAGCCTGACGGCCAAAATGAGCTTCACCGGCATCGCGTTCTCACCCGACGGCTCGAGAATTTATCTTTCCAACGTCAACGGTGACCTTAAAGTTTTCAGCGTCGGCCATGATCGCCTCGTCTCGCCGCTGTTTTCCATCCCGTTGCCGCCAGCCAATCGGCCGGGACGCAAAAATGAAATCCCCACCGGCATCGCCATTTCACCGGATGGCAAAAAAATTTACGTCGCCCTTAATGTCGCCAATCGTCTGGCCGAGTTGGACTCGGCCACCGGTGATGTCCTCCGCACCTGGAACGTCGGCGTCGCCCCCTTCGGGGTCGCGCTCGCGGGAAAAAAAGTTTACGTGAGCAATTGGGGCGGCCGCCAACCCGTGACCGGCAGCCTCACCGGCCCCATCGGCCTCAATGGCACCGTCCGCGTGGATGCCAATTCCGTCGCCAGCGAAGGCTCGGTCTCCGTGATTGATCTCGCCGCCGCCCCGGATTCCTCAACCATCCAAAATTCGTCATCCGAAATCCTCACCGGCCGGCACGCCTGCGCGTTGGCCCTTTCACCCAACGGCAAATTCCTCGTCTGCGCCAACGCCGGCAGCGACACTCTGAGCGTCATTGACACGCGCACCGACCACATCGTCGAGACCATTTGCGCCCGGCAAAATCCCGGCGACCTCTTCGGCGCGCAGCCCGACGCCCTCGCCTTCGATGCCTCCGGCAAGAAACTCTTCGTCGCCAATGGCACCCAAAACGCCATCGCCGTGTTTCAATTCAAACCCGGCAATTCCAAAATGCTCGGACTCGTCCCCGTCGGCTGGTTTCCGGGCGCCATTGCCTATGACACGCGGCACAAGCAGTTGGACGTGGCGAACATCAAGAGCATCAGCCCGATCATGGAAGACGCCAAAAAAGGCCATGGCCCCGGCTTCAATACCCATCAACACTATGGTTCGCTTTCCCTCGTGCCGGTCCCTTCCGCGCGTGAACTGGAAAAAGACACACAAATCGCCCTCGCCAATTTGCGCTATCCCCTGCTCGCCCAGGCAAAATTGCCTGCGCGCGAAAACCAGCCGTCCCAGCCCGTGCCCGCGCGCGTGGGTGAACCCAGCGTCTTTCAACACGTCGTCTACATCATCAAGGAAAACCGTACCTACGACCAGATCCTCGGCGACATCGCCACCGGTGACGGCGACCCCAACCTCTGCATTTTCGGCTCCCGCGTCACCCCGAACCAGCACAAGTTCGCGCAAGATTTCGTCCTCTTGGACAACACTTATTGCTCCGGCATCATGAGTTCCGAAGGTCATCAATGGACTGATAGCGCCATCGCCAATGATTATTTGGAACGTTCCTACGCCGGCTGGCCGCGCAGTTATCCCGGCGGTGGCGGTCCCGAAGGCCGTGATGCCCTCGCCTATTCGCCGGCGGGTTTCATTTGGAACGACGCGGCCGCCCATGGCAAAACCGTTTGCGACTTCGGCGAATTCACCACCCCCCATCACGTCTGGAAAAAGTCCCGCCTGCCCGAGAATAACTGGGCCGATTCCTACCACGATTTTATCAGCGGTGCCGACGCCATTGATTATTCCTGCGAACCCGACCTCGAAGCGCTCCGGCCATTCATCGTCACCAACTACCTCGGATTCGATCTGAACGTCCCCGACGTTTTTCGCGCCGCCCGCTTCACCCAGGACCTGAAACAATATGAAGCCGCCAACAATCTGCCGAACCTCGTCATCGTGTGGCTGCCCGACGACCATACCAGTGGCACGCGGGTCGGTTCCCCCACCCCTGAAGCCCAAGTCGCCGATAACGACCTCGCCTTCGGACAAATTGTGGACGCCGTCAGCCACTCAAAATTTTGGACCAACACCTGCATTATCGCCGTCGAGGACGATCCGCAGGACGGCTGGGATCATGTCAGCGCCTACCGCACCACCGCCTATATCATCAGCCCCTACACCCGGCGCGGTGCGGTCGTGAACACGCAATACAACCAAACCAGCCTCCTGCGCACCATTGAACTCATGCTCGGCCTGCCCCCGATGAACCAGATGGATGCCACCGCCACTCCGATGTTTGACTGTTTCACCGGCACACCCGATTTCACGCCCTTCACCGCCGTCACCAACAATGTGCCGCTCGATGAAATGAACAAACCGCCGAAAGAAATCTCCGATTCACAATTGCGCAATGACGCCTACGTTTCAGCCAAGCTGCCCCTCGACAAGGAAGATCAATGCCCCGAAGATCTGTTTAACCACATCCTCTGGCGCGCCGCCAAAGGCTCGACGCCCTATCCTGATTGGGCCGTCAAAGTCGTGAACGACGATGACTGACCCGCTCAGACTACGGACATGCCCTTAAACATCTCGATATAAATTTGGCCACCCCATGATGGAATCCCGGATTCGCGCGATCCGGCAAGGATGGCGGAGTTTATCCATCGCCCTTTGATATCTCTTGGCTGCACGGTACAGCGGAAGTCGGAGTATTTTAGCGGCCTCTTTCAACGTCATCCCGGCTTGAAATTGCAGCACGAAAATGGCAACAACGTCGTCGTATGGCTTTATTTCTTCCAAAATGACTCCCCAACTTGCGGCCGCGTCTATTGCCTCGGTGTCTTTGCAGTCTGTCCGGAATATTTTGTTCACAATCCTCAATAGGGTGAAAGGAGAAGGCTGAGTCTCCTCGCGCGAAACCGGTATGCAGTAACGCCGCCTGTGAATGCCACCCGCGCCGCCTTCGTTACGGCTGCGCCCGAACCGGCTACCGGTTCCATTCCTAGTTTTGATCTTGGCAACCGCAAGGTTGGGAGGATTGGCGACAGAGGATTTCGAACGACTTTTAAATCCCGTGGAGCTGATTCGAAATTCGGCGATGGACTTCATATTCCGCGCAGTTAGATCAACTCAAATTTATGTGCAGCAGTGGCGGCCCAAATTTGATGCAAGGAGCATCCTCCAGAATGACATAAAGCCCGAAAGAACCGGCATAATGCACCAGGTTAGTCAATCAAGTCACATACACAGCCGATCACCGACCATCCATTTGCCAAATGTTTGGCGGAAGCTGAAAGCCGCGGCTCCATGCAGTTGAATCATGCGAAGGTCAAAACCGTTTGATCAATTCCACGCTCCGAACCGGATCAATCAGCGCCATGTCCAAAACGGCCTCAACCGTGTTCTGAAAGCGGGGTGCTTTTACACCCCGCTTCTGTTTCGTATCACCAACCCATTTCCAAATATCACGGGTGTCGCAAGCGATAGAACACAGCCGGATTTGTCGGGTTCACAATCATGTTTGTGCTTATGACGTAGGCGGTGTTGGGTATGTCATGCCACGCATTGGTGGCGACGGAGATGCCAACGCTTAGCGAATTGGTCTGGCTCTGGAGGATCCATCCCAAATGGGTCGCCGGCCACCCAAGTGTCACCATGCCGCCGCCTCCAACAGCATAACTTATATTGGTTGAATAGCCTGCGATCATGGCCAGAGCCTGGATGCTTCCATTGACCGCCAGGTTATTCGCCCAATTCACCCCTCCGCCGGTTATATTAAGAGCGGCGCCGTTGCTGACAGCTCCATTAAAGATTTGCAAAGTGTCACCCTCCACCAAAGCGGTCGTGCCGGTGTTTGTGACCGTGACCGTTCCGGTGCCGCCGTTGGTAATGATGCCGGCCCCGGAAATCTTGTCATTTGGTTGCGTGAGCGATTTGTTCACGCGGACAAGGACATTGCCGTTCAGGTTAATATTGCCGTTAACCGTGAATGTGCCGATCGCATCGGCCGAACCACCGCCCAGGGTCGCACCGGAAGCCACAAATAACGGCCCGCCGACACTGCCGCTGCCGGCCAGAATTCCTGCGCTGTTTGTCGTCGGACCGGAGTAAGTATTGGCCGCGTTCAAATATACCGTGCCCGCTCCCACCTTGGTAAACTGGCCCGTGCCGGAAATGGCGCCGTTAAAGACTTCGGCGTTGCTGCTGTTGATGGGAGCCATTTCAATTGCCACCGTGCTGAAATCGGCGGTGAGGAAAATGGCGGAATTGTTGGTGAACGCAGCGCCAAAATAGACCCGGTTGGTCAGGTTGGCCGTCACATTATTGGAGATGGTCAGCGTGGTTCCGGGGCTGCCAATCAACGCGCCGAGCAGCGCACCGCACTGGCTGCCTGTCCGGTCAACCTGCCAGGTGCTGCTGGCCGTCACAAAAACGGTGTTGGTAAGTCCCGTGCTGGTGCCGTTGCCCTTCTGAAAGGTCTCCAGCGTGCCGCCGGCCAAGGTCACGGGCCCGGTGCCCAAAAGGCTCCAGCTATTTGAGATGTTTATCGTGCCCCCGTTGATTACGGTGCCGCCGGCATAGCTGTTCAGAAAACTGCCGGCATATTCATTGTTGACCAGCAGGCTGCCGGTGCCCGACTTCACCAGTTCTGCCGCCCCGGTGATATAACCGCCTTGAGCGCCGCTCTGCCAAACATAGTTCCGTGCGGCATTGACAGTGATGCTGGTCGGCGTCAGGACCCCGTTTAAACTGACGGGACTGGAATAGGCATAGGTGTCGTCGAATGTAACGTTGTCACCCGGGTTGAAGACCGAGCCACCGTTCCAATCCGGCGTCGTGGCCAGATCCCAGATATCAACATTGAAACCGTCCCCGGTCCACACGAGATCGCTGGGTACGTCCAGCGACAAGCTGTTGGTAGTCGTATAGGCGGCATTGCCACAACCGTCGACGATGAGGCAATAATAATTTCCAATATCGGCCGTGGTAACTGGTGAAATCACGAGCATATTCGTTGTCGCACCTGAGAGGTGCGAATCATTCGCGAGCGGACTGCCATCCTTATACCATTCATAAACCAATGCGTTACCCGTGACAACCGTCGTGAACGCGGCCCGATTG
>FTAN01000057.1_pt1 | contig 33700 bp, 31 predicted proteins | sample 1639101 | NCBI WGS metagenome assembly FTAN01 (sample SAMEA3914812, study PRJEB12502) | metagenome | biome: forest; material: soil | place: Canada | collected 2011-07-07 | depth 0.1 m | reverse complement strand
GTGGGCGATTCCCTCGGCCTCGCCCAGGAGGCGGCCAAAACGAGCGCGGATGTCATCGTTTTTTGCGGCGTGCATTTCATGGCCGAGACGGCGAAGATTTTGAACCCGGACAAGATTGTGGTGCTGCCGGACAAGGACGCCGGCTGTTCGCTCGAAGAAAGCTGTCCCGCTCCCCAGCTCGCCGCCTTGCAGGCCACCAATCCCAATTTCTGGACCATCGCCTACATCAATTGCAGCGCGGCGGTGAAGGCGTTGTGCGACGTTATCGTCACCAGCGGCAACGCGGAAAAAATCGTCAATGCCGCGCCCAAGGACCGGGATCTGCTGTTTGTGCCGGATGAGAATCTCGGTCAATGGGTCATGGAACAGACCGGCCGCCCAATGACCCTGTGGAAAGGGAATTGTTACGCCCACGTGGAATTCCAGCGCGATCAGGTGCTGGCGGCGAAACGGCAGTTTCCCGACGCGAAAATCATCGTGCACCCGGAAAGCGTACGCGAGGTGCGTGAGCTGGCAGATGCGGTCTGCTCGACCGAAAAGATGATCATCTTTTGCAAAAACGACGCGGCGAAGCGGTTCGTCATCGTCACCGAATCCGGCATCATCCACCGGATGAAAAAAGAGTGCCCCGACAAGGAATTTCTTTGTGCGCCAACGTTTGACGCCCTGCGCGCCCCGACGGACCATTGCCGTTGCAGCGAGTGCAAGTTTATGAAGATGAATACCCTGGAAAAAGTCCGCGACTGCATGAAGAAGCTCTCGCCCCGCGTCGAACTGCCACCGGACATCATCCGGCGAGCGCGTCTGCCAATCGAACGGATGCTGGAGATTTCGGCAAAGCCCATCGAGAACGCGGGTTGACCGCCGGTAATGAAATTTTTTCTCGTCATTGCCATGGCCATTCTTCCCGTGCTTTCGTCGGCGGCTGAAAATCAGGAATACGTCATTCTGCTTCATGGTTTGTGCCGATCCGGCCGCTCTATGATCCCGATGGGCCAGGCCCTGTCACTGGCCGGTTACAAGGTACTGAACATGGAATACCCGTCGCGCTCCGCCTCCGTTGAGAAACTGAGTGATGATGCCATCGGCGGGGCCGTGGCCGACTGCCAGAAGCGCGGTGCGGCGCGCATTGATTTTGTCACCCACTCGCTCGGCGGCATTCTTGTCCGCAGTTATCTGGCGCGCCATGCCATTCCGAATCTTGGCCGCGTCGTGATGCTGGGCCCGCCCAACCAGGGCAGCGAAGTGGTGGACAAACTGGGTTCGTGGTGGCTGTTCCAGAAGCTCAACGGACCGGCCGGAAACGAGCTTGGCACCGGCCCGGACTCCACCCCCAACCGGCTCGGGCCGGCCAATTTTTGTCTCGGGATCATTGCCGGCGACCGTTCGATCAACTGGATCAACAGCCTGCTCATTCCCGGCCCGGACGATGGCAAAGTCTCCGTGGAACGCACGAAACTGGCCGGCATGACCGACCATATTGTCATCCACTCCGCGCACCCATTTCTCATGTTCAACCGATCTGTCATAAAACAGACAATTTACTTCCTGGGCAACGGGTCCTTTGACCGGGCGTAGTCACTTTTCGGCCGGATTGGCCGGGCTGGCATGCTGATTTTTCATCAGAATGGCCAGCAATTTCACGGTTTGTCACCTGCGTTTGCTTTGTAACATATTCGTAACATTTATGACACATGGGTGTAACGTCAGGTCGGCAAAGTGACCTCGCAATCCGTTAACCCTCAAACAAGAAACACAATAGAATGATGTATTCGTCAACGAAACTCGTAATCTGCGCCGGTACTGCCGCGCTCGCCGCCATGACCGCCACCTCCGCCCACGCACAGGCCTCGGTGGACTCGCTCTTGGACAAGCTGGAACAGAAAGGCATTTTGACAGTGGACGAGGCCAATCAATTGAAGGCTGAAAACGCGACCGACCAGACCAATTTCGTCAACGAAATCCCGGCGTCAAAGTGGAAGCTTTCCAATTCCATCAAGAGCATCCAGCTTTACGGCGATCTGCGGCTTCGTTACGAGTATCGTGGTGTGGAAAACGCGCCCGGGCAAACCCCGAGCACGTTTTATCGGGAGCGGTTTCGCTACGCCTTCCGCGTGGGTCTCCGGGGCGATCTTTTTGATGATTTCAACTACGGCGTCCGTTTGGAAACCGCCAACAATCCCCGTTCGCCGTGGAATACGTTCGGCAATAACACCACTGCCGGCTCGGCCACACCCTCAGACAAAAATTCGAGCGGCATCTACCTCGGCCAGGTGTTCTTGGGCTGGCACCCGTATGATTGGTATGAGATGACCGTGGGCCGGATGGCCATGCCGCTCTACACGACCCCGATGGTCTGGGATTCAGACATCAATCCCGAGGGCGCATTTGAGAAATTCAAATACACGGTTGGCAATGTGGACCTGTTCGCGGATTTTGGGCAGTTCGATTATCAGGACCCGTCTTCCGCCACGACCATTCCCAGTGGTGACACTTTCCTGCTGGCCTGGCAGCTGGGTGCCAATGTGAGACTCAACCAGAACATGTCCTTCAAGGTTGCGCCGATGCTTTACAATTACACCGGCCACGGCACCAGCGCCGGATTGAACAACGCCTTCGTGGGCCAGGGCAACGCGGCCGGCATGAATGTCGGCGTGCCCGGCGGCAGCAACGTGGTTGGCTATAACGAAGAAGGCATCAATGACCTGCTCATTTTTGAAGTGCCCGCCGAGTTCAATTTCAAGATCAAAAACACTCCGCTCGGTCCCTTGAACGCCCGCGTCTTTGGTGATTTTGCCTATAATATTCAAGGTGATGACCGGGCTCGCGCCGCCTACGAAGCAAATCCGGCAGCTTTTCCAGGTTTGCACGGCCCGCAGACCGGAAACGACATCGCCTATCAGGCCGGCATTGGCATTGGCAGTGACGGCCCCGTTTACGGACCGACCCAGGGACTCGTCTATGGTTCGACGGCAAAAGCCAGGACTTGGGAGGCCCGCGCTTACTGGCAGCATGTCGAGCAATACTCCTTGGACGTGAATCTGCTTGATTCGGACTTCTTTGAAGGGCGCGCCAACTTGCAGGGCATCTATACGGCTTTCGCGTACAGCTTTACCGATGCCATTATTGGCACCCTCCGCTATGGCTACGCCAACCGGATCAACAACAACCTTGGCACCGGCGGCAACAATCTGGACATACCTGGATTGAATCCCATCAAGTACTATAATCTGGTGCAGGCGGACGTGACCTGGAAGTTTTAACCGGAACGTAACATGACCCATCGGATAAAATCTGATTAACTATTCCCGAATAATGAAGAAACTGTTTCTTTCTGTGCTCACCATAGGCGTGCTCGCCACTCAGATCACCGCCCATGCCCAGATACTCATCAATGGTGCCGGCTCGACCTTCGATTATCCGGCCTTCACCAAATGGTTTGAGGCTTACGCGAAGGTGGACCCCTCCGTCAATTTCAACTATGGCTCCGTCGGCTCCGGTGCCGGACAGCAGCAATTGCTGAACCGGACCGTGGATTTCGGTGCTTCCGATGCCCCCATGTCGGATGCGGCGCTGGCCAAGGCCTCGGGCAAAATCCTGCACCTGCCCGTCGTCGTTGGCGGCGAAGCCATCGCCTACAACCTGCCCGGCAGCCCGAAGCTCAAGCTGGACAGCGACACGCTCGCCAACATCTACCTCGGTAACATCACCAAATGGAACGACCCTAAGATCGTCGCACTCAACCCAGGCGTTGACCTGCCCGATCTGCCCGTGATCGTCGTTCATCGTTCCGACGGCAGCGGCACCACCTTCATCTTTGCGGATTATCTTTGCCACGTCAGCCCCGCCTGGGCTGGCACGGTTGGCAAAGGCACCTCTGTAAAATGGCCGGTCGGTCTCGGCGGCAAGGGCAATGAAGGCGTCGCCGGCCAGATCAAACAACTTCCTGGAGCCATCGGCTACGTGGAGCTCGCCTATGCCATCCAGAACAAAATGATCTACGCCGACCTCAAGAATGCCGCCGGTAATTTTGTCTCGGTCACGCTGGATTCCATCAGCGCCGCCCTCGCCACGGCGAAGATCCCGGATGATTTCCGCTTCTCCATGGTCAATTCGCCCGGGCCGGAAGCCTACCCCATTGCCGGCGCCAGTTGGGCCCTCGTTTATGAAGCCCCGAAAGACCCTGACCATGCCAAAAAACTGGTCGCCTTTTTGAAGTGGGCCATCACCGACGGCCAGACACTTTCCACCCAGCTCAATTACGCCCCCCTCCCGGAGGAGGTGCGGCAGCGCGAGTTGAAACTGCTGGACACAATTAAATACTGACTTCATTCCTGTGTCCGTTAATTTATGGGTGTGAGTCGGACGAAGAGCGCGGTTCCTCCCGCTCTTCGTCCCTTTGATTTTGACAAATCGTGCGGGGCGGTATCGCCCCGCGGAAAATTGATTGGACCAGAAATTTGTGAGCCAAGCCGCCAGACAAAATCCACCGGGCACCACGCCCGCCGCCTCCCATTTTGGCGACCGCACCTTCAAGTGGCTGACCCTGCTGATGGCGTTGTCCATTGTCGTTCTGATCGCGCTGATCGGGTTTGAGCTTTTCAATGGCGCGAAGCCGTCTCTGCACAAGTTTGGCTGGCATTTTCTGGCTACCAGCGACTGGGATCCCGTCAACGACCAGTTCGGGGCGCTGCCGTTCATATTTGGCACGCTGGCCTCCTCAGCCATCGCGCTCCTCATTGCCGTGCCCATCAGCATTGCCACGGCAGTTTATCTCACCGAACTCGCCCCGCTGTGGCTGCGGCAGCCGTTCGTCATGTTCATTGAGCTGCTCGCCGCCGTGCCCAGCGTCATCCTCGGCCTGTGGGGAATCTTCGTGATGGTGCCGTGGCTGCGTGACAGCCTGTTTCCATGGCTGCAAAAGTATTTGGGCTTCCTGCCCATTTTCACCGGTCCCATCTACGGTGTCAGCGTCCTGGCCGGCGGCATCATCGTGGCCATCATGGTCATCCCCATCATCACCTCTGTCTCTCGTGAAATTCTGCGGTCCGTTCCCGGTTTGCAGCGCGAGGCGGCCTATGCGCTTGGCGCCACCCGCTGGGAGGTCACCCGCATTGCCGTGTTGAGTTATGCGAAAAAGGGCCTGTTTGGCGCCGTGATCCTCGGCCTCGGCCGTGCACTGGGCGAGACCATGGCGGTGACCATGGTCATCGGCAATTCGCCGCAGATCGTCAAATCGCTCTTCGCGCCCGGCTACACGCTGGCCAGTGTCATCGCCAACGAGTTCACCGAGGCCACGGGCGACCTCTATCTGAGTTCTCTGTTCGAGATCGGTCTGGTGCTCCTCGCTGTGACCATTGTCGTCAATGCCCTCGCGCAGATCCTGTTGAAAACCTTTGCCGGGCCCAGCGTCAAACCGCAGCATTGAACATGACCGCCCCCAACCACCAGTGGAGAAAGTTCAAAAACGTGCTCATGCAGGTCGTTACGTTTGCCTGCGCGCTTCTGGTCGTCACGCCGCTGGCCCTGGTTTTCTACCATCTCATCATTTCCGGTTTCAGCGCGCTAAACTGGAACTTTTTCACCCAGCTCCCCAAAGCTGTCGGTGAAAGCGGTGGCGGCATGGGCAATGCGATCGCCGGCACCTTCATTCTGTTGGGTCAGGCGGCACTGCTCGGGGTTCCTGTTGGCGTGCTCGGTGGCGTATATCTCTCCGAATATGGCTCGTCCCGGCTCAACTGGTTCATTCGCTTTGCCGCCGACATCCTCAATGGCGTGCCGTCCATCACGTGGGGTATCGTCGTATATGCGCTCATGGTCGTGCCGATGCACGGGTTTTCTGCGCTGGCCGGTGGCGTGGTGCTCGGCCTGATGATGATCCCCCTTGTCATGCGCACCACCGAAGAGGTTTTGCAGCTCGTGCCAGGCGGGTATCGCGAAGCCGCACTCGCGCTAGGCATCTCCCAATGGCGGACCATCGTCCAGATCGTCATCCGCACCGCCCTGAAAGGTATCGTCACCGGCGTCCTGCTGGCCCTCGCCCGTGTCGCCGGCGAAACCGCGCCGTTGCTGTTCACCGCCTTCGGCAACCAGCATTGGGCCCGTAAGCTCACCGAACCCATTGCCGCGCTGCCGCTCCAGATTTTCAACTACGCCATTTCCCCCTACGACGACTGGCATCAACAGGCTTGGGCCGGCGCGCTGGTGCTGCTCCTTCTCGTGCTCGCCATCAATGTGGGCGTGCGTTTTCTCACGCGCGACCGTTTCCAGAAGAAAACATGAATCCGACCATGACTCCCGAAGACGAAAAACCTGTCGCCCCCGTGACCCGCACCGCGCCGGCACCGGCCGCCCGGGAGCAGCCCGCCCCGGCCACGGATGGAATTCCCGCCTTGACGGTGAAGAATCTTTGCGTCCATTTCGGAAAAAACCAGGTCCTCAAGAATGTCTCCATTGACATCGCGGCACGGGCCGTCACCGCCATCATCGGGCCGAGCGGCTGCGGCAAATCCACTTTTCTGCGCTCCCTGAACCGCATGCATGAACTTGTGCCGGAAGCCCGTATGACCGGCGACATCCGGCTGTTTGGCGATGACATCTACGCGCGGAACGTCGAACCCGTGCTCGTCCGGCGCCGCGTCGGCATGGTGTTCCAGAAATCAAACCCCTTTCCGACCATGTCCATCGCCGAGAACGTCACCGTCGGCCTGCGGCTCAACGGCATCCGTGATAAAAAAATCCTGGCCGAACGCACCGAATCGGCGTTGCGCATGGGGGCCTTGTGGGACGAGGTCAAGGACCGGCTCCGCGCGCCCGCCATCAGCCTGTCCGGCGGTCAGCAGCAGCGGCTCTGCATCGCCCGCGCCCTCGCCGTGCAGCCGGAAGTCCTGTTGATGGACGAGCCCGCCTCGGCGCTTGATCCGCTGGCCACCCAGAAGATCGAGGACCTTATCGTCGAGCTGAAAAAGGAATATACCATCATCATCGTCACCCACAACATGCAGCAGGCGGCGCGCTCCTCGGATTTCACCGCGTTTTTCTATCTGGGCGAACTTGTCGAGTTCGGCACCACGACCAAAATTTTTACCAAGCCGTCCCAACGGCAGACGGAGGATTATGTCACCGGCCGGTTCGGTTGAACCGGGGCCGCAACAATCCATTTGCAAAATCCCGCAGCAATGTCAGGATTCGCCCAGAAGCCATGTTAAACAAGATAATCAGGCAGAATTAGACTATGGAAAACCATTTTGATATGGGGTTGGATGCGCTGCGCCAGAAGCTGCTGCTGATGGCCAGCCGTGCAGAGACGGCGGTGAACGAATCCGTCCAGGCCCTCATGCAACGCAACCACGACCTCGCCCTGCGCGTGCGCGAGGACGATGATGTGATTGATCAGTTCGAGATCGAGATAGACGAGATGGCCATCCAGCTTTTGACCAAGGCACCGCTGGCCATCAACCTCCGTCTGGTCACCGTTGCGATGAAAATTTCCCAAAATCTCGAACGCATCGGCGACGAGGCCACCAAGATCGCCAAGCGCGCCCGGGATCTTTCCCAGGAACCGCCTGTTAAAATCCAGCTCGACCTGCCCCGCATGGCGACGCTCTCGCTTGCCATGGTCAAGGATGCCCTCGATTCGTTTGTCCAGCGCGATTCCGTCGCCGCCCGCAGCATCATTCCGCGCGACAAGGAGGTGGACACTCTCAACAAACAGATCCATCAGCAGCTCGCCCAGCACATGATGGAAAATCCGGACACGATCGCCCGCTGCCTCCACTGGATTGTCGCCGCCAAGAGCCTTGAACGCATCGCCGATCACGCCAAAAATATCGCGGAAGAAGTGGTCTATCTCTGTGAGGCGCAGGACATCCGGCACGCCTTGAAAAACTGACTGTCCGGAGCGCGCCGGGTCTCCAATCCGCCGCGCATCGTAACCCCATCACCTGAATCGGTCGCCCCTCTTCAGTGGAAATCCGGCGAGAAACTGCTCCGCCGTCATGCGCTTGCCCCCTTCGCGTTGCAATTCCAGGATCCGCAGCGTGTGCTGACCGCAACCGGCCACGATGCCCGCCTTGTCCGCGGATAAAATCTCGCCGGCCGGGCCGGATCGCTCCACCACTTCCGCCTTCCAGATTTTCACCAGTTGCGGTTTCGGCTCGGCGGGGAAAAAAGTGAACGCTCCCGGCCACGGCGTGAAGGCGCGCAACCGGTTCCAGAGCTGCATTGCCGGCCGGTTCCAATCCATCTGGCCGTCTTCCTTTTTGATTTTGGCGGCGTAGGTGGAACCTTCGGCCGGTTGCGGTTGCGGCGCAATCTTTCCGGCCACGTAATCAGGAATAGTTTCCACCAGCAAGGCCGCGCCCAGTTGCGCCAACCGGTCGTGCAGGGCCGGCGAGTCGTCGGTCGGCAGGATTGGCGTACGACGCATGGCGAGCACCGGACCGGTGTCCAGACCTGCATCCATCTTCATGATGGTCACGCCGGTTTCCGCATCGCCATTGGCGATCGCCCATTGGATTGGCGCGGCCCCGCGATATTTCGGCAGCAGCGAGGTGTGGACGTTCAGGCAGCCGTGCGGCGACAGTTCCAAGATGGCCGGTGGTAAAATCTGGCCGTAGGCCGCCACCACCATCAGATCCGGCTTTAACTCCCGCAGTTGGGCGATGAATTTTTCATCACGCGCCTTCAGCGGTTGAAGGACCGGCAGTTGCCATTTCTCCGCGAGCAGTTTCACCGGCGAGGCCGTCAGCTTAAGGTCCCGACCCTTGGGCTTGTCCGGTTGCGTGACTACGGCCGCCACTTGGAATGCCGGGTCGCTGGCAAGTTTTTCAAGGCTGGCGCAGGCCAATTCCGCCGTGCCCATGAAAATGATTCGCAACGGGGCCATTCGGCGCGGTCACCTTTTCACCGCATGACGCAAAATATCCACAAGCACCTTGTCCGGGGGTTGGTCGGCATTGATGCGATGGACGAGGTGGCGTCCGTAGAATTTCAAGACCGGCATGGTCTCGCTTTCATAGATGTGCAACCGGTCGCGGATGACATTGAGATTCGCGTCATCAAGGCGGTTTTCCTTGATGGCCCGGCGTTGGATGCGGGCAATGAGCCTCTCCTCGTCGGACGACCGCATGTAGAACACGGCCGTCACGTCCAGGGTGCTGCGCAAAATTTTCGCCTGCTGCACATTGCGGGGAATTCCGTCGAGCACCAGTGTGTCGTGCGCGGGGTGAAAGCGTCCGATCTTGGTGGTGTTTTCGATGAATTGCCGCCACAGATCAATGGTTGGGCCATCCGGCACCAGCTTCCCGCGCCCGGAATATTCTATGAACAAGCGGCCCAGCGGGCTGTCGGCCCGGAGGTTGCGGAAGACATCACCGCACGCGCAGTGAAAATAATTCGGGATGCCACCAAGAATCTTGCCCTGCGTGCCTTTGCCCACACCGGGGGCGCCAAATAGGAGAATACTGCGATATTTCAAGCGGATCTGGGGTTGAGTTTGATTTCCTGAATGTCGGCGAGCGGCACGGTGACCTGTCCGCGTTGAACCGTCTCCAAAATGACTTCCGTGGCGCCGACCTGCATGATGCGTTCCACGGTGAACTGATCCTTCGCCGTCTTCAGTTCCATTGTGAATTTCAGCGCATCACCCTTTGCCTCGCCAATGAAGCCGGCAAACTTCGTCTCCACAAAACGCTTGTTGAAGGTGAATTTTCCCCGCGCAAAAATCTGTGGCTCGAGCTTTTTCTCCTCCGGGGTATTTTTCGATGAGATCTCCACGACCTGAATTTCTTCCGGCGTCTTTTCACCTTCGGGAAACGGTTCCTCCACAACGGCCTCTTCCGGCGGCTTTGATTCCTGCATCGGCTTGATCAGAAAGATAATGGGGCCGATTACCGGCAGCACCGCCGACAGACCCATCACCTGGGCTGGCGGGCGGGCTTTTACCGCGGCAATCTCGTAAGCCGCATAAAGATTGGCCGCATAGAGCAGCAGCAGGATAAAAATTCCCACGGGTGATTTGATCAAGCCGCCCAGAACGGACGGATTTGCCGGCAATTCCAACCTGACGGCCGGATTCACATGAATTTCCGCCTTGGGCGGACGCTCCGCTGCCGTCGGCTCGATGAACGGCTCGACCAGCGGCTTGATCTTTGGATTGTCTGAAAGCTGCCGGAGGGCATCTTGGGAAAGTTGCGCCCACGTAAGATTCGTGTAGGAATCCTCCCCCGTGTGCAACATCAGGCCGTTGTCATCAAACTTCACAACGTCTCCCGTCACCGATCCGCCATCTGTCAGCTTCAACGTATCTGCCATGGCAGTGATGCTCATGAAACCGACACACAGGCTAAAAATTAAAAGGATTTTACGCACAAGGTTTTCTAGCAGACCATACCAACCGGCGAAAGTAAATTCGTTTTTACCACCCGATACATAGGTGCAGCAACGGGAGTATCTTGCCGCTGCCTTGGACCACCGGAGCATTTGGCATTCATTCGGGCGGCAACAGCTTTCGCGGGAGTGGTTTGCGAGCGCTCATGCCTCGCCCCCTTCACGCTTCACGTTTCACGCATTACCTTCTGCCTCCACCTCCCGTTCGACCCGCATGGTTGTGCGGTTGCGTTGCGTTCTTTGGAGGCGCAGAATCCGGACATCCTAATTCCGATGCAAAAACCAACGCTTTCCTTCTGGCAGATCTGGAACATGAGTTTCGGCTTTCTGGGCATCCAGTTCGGCTGGGGATTGCAGATGGCGAACATGAGCGCCATTTACAGTTATCTGGGAGCCAATGCCGATTCGCTGGCCATCTTGTGGCTGGCCGCGCCCGTCACCGGCGTCATCATCCAGCCCTTGATCGGGCAATCCAGCGACCGCCTCTGGACCCGGTTGGGCCGACGGCGGCCGTTCATTCTGGGCGGGGCCATTCTGGCTTCTACGGCCCTGATCTTGATGCCCAATTGTCCCTCTGTCTGGATGGCTGCCGGATTGCTCTGGGTGCTTGACGGAACTATCAATGCCAGCATGCAACCGTTCCGGGCGCTAGTAGCAGACAATTTGCCGGAGGAACAAAACGCCCAGGGCTTTGCCATCCAATCCCTCTTCATCGGCCTGGGCGGAACCGTAGCTTCGGCGCTGCCTTGGATGCTGACAAACTGGTTTGGAGTGACCTCCGACGGCACCGGGCATATTCCTCATTCCGTAAGACTGTCGTTTTACATCGGTGCTGTCGCTTTCCTGGGCGCGGTACTCTGGACCGTCTTCAGCACCTCGGAATATCCGCCTTCGGCCCCGGAACTCGCGGCCATCCGGGCGCGAAAATTCGATTGGACGCTCGGTTTGCGGGACGTCGCGAAACTGATCTTTCATCTGCCCCGCCGCATGTGGGAACTCGGTTTGGTCCAATTTTTCACCTGGATCGGGATGTTCTCGCTCTGGGTCTATTTTTCCCCGGCCGTGGCCAAAGACATCTTTCACGCCACCCCTAATTCCGCGGAGATGGAAGCTGCGGGTGCGTGGTCCGGCTTTTGTTTTGCCGCCTACAATGCCGTGTGCTTCGCCTTTTCTTTCGTTTTATTGTGGGGTACGAAATATACCGGCCCCAAGCGGATGCACGTTCTGTGTCTGGTGGTCGGGGCGTTAGGGCTGGCTTCCATTCCGCTGGCCACGGAAAAGCATCAGTTGCTCTTTGCGATGGTGGCTGTGGGCATCGCGTGGGCGAGCATTCTTTCGATGCCTTATGCCATGCTGGCACCGGCGTTGCCGCGGGAAAAGGTCGGGGTGATGATGGGAATGTTCAATCTGTTCATCGTATTGCCACAGATTGCGGCCTCCAGCCTGCTCGGGTTCATCCTGAAACATTTCCTGCACAGCGAACCCATGGATGCACTCGTCCTGGGCGGAGCGAGCATGGGATTGGCCGCCCTGTTGACCTTGCTGGTGGTGACATTCAAAAAAACCGGTCCGGAACCTTGGCCGGTCGCCGCTGCTGCCGCCGGACACTGACGTCTAGATTAATTTCTTCCCCAAGCTGAAATCGCGTTTGTATTGTTCGGCGCACTGTGGGCAGACACCGTGGGTGAAACTGGCGTCCGAGCGGTTGGAAATATAGGTCTCGATCTGATGCCAGTGCCCGCCGTCGTCTCGGATGCGTTTGCAGGAGGCGCAAATGGGCAACATGCCGGTAAGGGTCCTGACCTGCTGGGCGGCCTCGGTGAGTTTTTGAATCAATTGCTCGCGTTCATACGCCGCCTGTTTCTGCCGGCTGACGTCGCGAGCGATGGTGGAGGCGCCGATGATCTCACCCTGGCTGTTCTTGATCGGCGAAACCGTGAGCGCCACGGGAATAATCCGGCCGCTTTTGTGGAGACGTTCGGTTTCCTGGATGCCCAGCGTTTCACCCCGCCGGATGGAGGCAAGGATGTCCAGCAACTCATCCCGGTGGTTCAACGGGAAGAGCATTACCATGGAGCGGCCGATGATTTCTTCGGCCGAGTAGCCGAAGATGCGTTCGGCGGCTGGATTCCAACTGACAATGACGCTGTCGAGGTTCTTGCCGTAAATCGCATCTTCGCTGGACTCAACGATGGCGGCGAGGTATTGCATGGCCCCCTCGGCGCGTTTGTGGCGGCGGCGGTCCTGGGCGGCCTCCATCTCGCGTTCCAAGGCGGGCACAAACCGGGAGAGGTTCTCTTTAACGATGTAATCATCCGCACCGGCCTTCATCATTGACACCGCCGCCTCTTCACCGTAGACCCCGGAAACCATGATGAACGGGATGTCGTAGCCCTTGCCGCGAAGCAGTTTTAACGCAATGGGGCCGCTAAATTGTGGCAGGACATAATCCGAAACGACCGCGTCCCAAGAGTGCCTTTCCAAAGCGATCAGGAAATCATCCGCCGTTTCCACGCGCTGATGAACCACGGTGTAACCCTTGTCTTCCAATTCCTCCAATAACAGCAGCGTGTCATTCACGGAATCTTCCACAATCAAAACCTGTATGATGCATCCACCCATAAATAAATAACTTTTCCCCAACGACCCATAAACTTGCACAATTAATCCACCCGTCAATAGCCTAATTATATTTTTGTGCGCTGTAAAGATTTCTGAAAGAGGCGGTAAAGGCCCCGGCCGCAGACGCGGAGGAATGACCGCTTGCATTCATAGGGATGGTGGTGCAGGTTCATTTTATGAATCCCACGCAACGAATAGTGAGTGACACTGGCGGCGCCGTCGGAGAGGTTCATCTGTTGCTAACCGCAGGGGCGGTCGAGTCGGCCCACGATCCCGAACGGGTGATGGCGAAGATTTGGTTGCAGGCCACGCAGTTGGGACCGGTTCTTGAGGGCATTTTGCAAGCACCTCATACTGAATCACACTGGGAAAAGGGTGTTTAGGCGATTGGTGTTTTTGTCACTTTCTGGCCAGCGTTTTGATTTAGTTCAAGGCGTCAGGTTGCTTTTACTTCGGCCATGGTTTAGTTGGCCTCGGAACCGTCCCTGTTGGCTAAATTGCTTTCGCAACTCTTCCACTTCGGCTTAACTTCGCCGTGTGTCGGAGAAAAACAATAACACAGCCATTGCCGGTGGATTGCTGCTCGTCGTCTTTTTATGGGGCGGCAATAATGTGGGGACGAAGTGGCTTCTCGCTGAGTGGCCGCCCGTTTGTACGGGGAGCATACGTTTCCTGGCGGCCGGTGGAATCCTCCTGGCTGTGTTGCGCTTCACCCGGCTGCTGGGAGAATTCAAGCCGATTGCATCCGGACTCTGGCCGCAGCTCTGGTTGCGTGGCGGTCTCGGCCTCGCGGGCTACATTGTGCCCTTCTGTCTGGCGCTGCAACTCACCGCCGCGTCGCACGTGGCGTTGTACGTTGGTGCTTCGCCCATCTGGGCATTGCTCGCGGAGGAGCGTCCACGCCTGAGCGTGGCCAGTTTCCGGCGGTATGCGGCGGCCATGCTGGCGCTGGCCGGGGTGGTGGTTCTTTTCTGGCCGGCGTTGAAAACCGGAAAAACCAACCTTGCCGGTGAATTCTTCGGCCTGCTCGCCAGCGTGGCCTGGGCGGTTTACAACTGGCAGGCGCGGTTCCTGAGCCAGAAGATTCCCGGCGTGGAGGTGGCCGCCCATTCCATGTGGATGTCCGGCGTATGGCTGTTGCCGTTCGGGCTGATCGAGGTTTACCGGCACGGACTCCTGCTGGATGCACCTCATCTGGAGGTTCAAGCGTTGTGCATCCTCTTTGGCGGCGTGGTGCCGTATGCGCTGTGGAATTCCGCATTGCGGCACTGGCGCACCAGCCAGGTCATGCTCTTCAATAATTTCATTCCCTTGACGACCGCGTTCTGGGCGCACTGTCTCTTGAAGGAAGCCCTTACCCCGACATACTGTGCGGCCATGGGATTGATCGTTGCCGGTGTGTTGATCGGCCAGATGGACTGGTCGAAAATTTTCCGGTTGCCGGAAAGCTTTTGAATTAATCCGAAACAAAACCGCACGCGCCAAAAAATTATGGACATCAAAAACCTCAACGCCGTGCCGTCCTTCATCACCAAGGACGGTTCAGAGATCCGCGAATTGCTCGCCCATCGCAATTCAGCAATCCGGCATCAAAGCCTTGCCGAGGCGCGGATTCCCGTCGGCAGTGCGACGCAGGAACATTATCATCCGAAGTGCGAGGAGATTTACTACATCACCCAGGGCCGCGGAAAAATGCGCATCGAAAATGAAACGCGTGACGTGGGGGTGGGGGATGCCATCGCCATTCCGCCCGGCCAGAAGCATAAGATCTGGAACACCGGCGACGGCACGCTGCATCTGCTCTGCTGCTGTGCGCCGGCCTACGAAAATGAGGACACGGTCATCACGGAAATTTGACTGTCGGGCGGCGGATCATTGCGTTCAATCGACCAGTTCACGTTCGATTTGTTCAAGAGATTTGTTCTTGGTTTCCGGCAGCATGAGCTTGATGAAGACAAATCCCACCACGCAAATCGCCGCGTACAGGAAGAAGGTGCCGGCGGCGCCCAGCGAGTCTTTCAGGATGGGAAATGTGAAGGTGAGCAGAAAACAGGCGAGCCATAGTGCGGACACCGCAATGGACATTGCCGCGCCCCGGATGCGGTTGGGAAAAATTTCGGAGATGACCACCCACGTTACCGGTGCGAGGGACATAGAATAACAGGCAATGGCCGCGAGCACGAGCAGCAGCATGGGAGCGCCCTGCACTCCGCTATGATAGCAGCCGGCGAGCACCGTGTAGATGACGGCCAGACCGGCGGCACCAAACAGCATCAGCGGGCGGCGTCCAAAGCGGTCCACCGTCCCGAGCGCGACAAAGGTGAAGGCCATGTTGACGGAGCCGGTCCAGGCGATGTCTTTCAGCACGCTGGAAATGTCGTAGCCGGCGGCCTTGAAGATCTCCGGGGCATAATTGAAAATGACGTTGATGCCGCACCATTGCTGAAAAACTGCCAGACCTACGCCAAGAAACAGCATTTTCAGCAGACGGGGTTCGAGGAGTTCGCGAAAATTCACTTTCTCAGCCTCGTTCACGAGCGTGGCACTGATCTCGTTCATGGCGGCGCCGGCATAGCTTTCACCACCGATTTTTTTCAAGATGGAGCGCGCATTGGCGGACTGTCCTTTTTTGGCCAGCCAGCGCGGGCTTTCGGGAACCAGGAACATGCCGAGGAAGAATAAAACCGCCGGCGCAGCGGTCAGTGCGAACATCCAGCGCCAGCCGGCCTGGCCGTACCAGGAATTCACGATGAACTCGTCGCTCGCTCCCACCGGCAGGTTGCGCCCGAGATACCAGTTGACCAGTTGGGCCGCGAGGATGCCGACAACAATGGTGAGCTGGTTGATGGAAACCAGCTTGCCACGCATCTGGGCCGGGGCGATTTCGGCGATGTACATCGGGGAAAGATTGGAGGCGAGGCCGATGGCCACGCCGCCGAGAATGCGCCAGGCGATGAAGATGGAGAACGTGGGCGCGAGCGCATTACCGATGGAGGTCACCGCGAACAGGCAGGCTGAGAGCAGCAGAAGTTTTTTGCGGCCAAATTTGTCGCTCAATGCGCCGGCAACCAGAGCACCAACGAGGCAGCCGATGAGCGCGCAACTGTTCGCCCAGCCGGAGAACTGGGCATTGTGGGTGATGTGGAAGTAACTTTCAAAAAAAAGTTTGGCGCCCCCAATCACAACCCAATCCCATCCGAACAGCAAGCCACCAAGAGCGGCGACCACGGAAATGAGCCAGATGTAGCCGAGGTTCAGCTCAGCCTTCAACGTTGAAGGGGCATTGGAGGTGGCGGTGATCATGGGTTGATTATGGGTTCAACAATTCGGCGGAGCAATCCGCTGCGAGCGCATGGTTCGGATCGCGTTGCAGGACCGTTTGCAGCAGTTTTTTGGCTTTCGCTGTCTGGCCCAGGCCAAGTTGCGCTTGGGCCTGGATGAACATCGCCGCAGTCTCCTGCCGGAACTGAATGTCGTCGTCAAAGATCAGCATCGTGGGCAGGGACGTGGTAAAGTAGTCGATTTTCGCCACGGATTTCCGGAGATGTTGGGCGTAAACCAGCAGGTCACGCAAGATCCGTTTTGCCTTGGCGGATTGGCCGAGCCTGGCCCATGACCGGGCGGAGTAATAAGTCATCTCGCTGAACGCGCGAATGCTCATCTCCTGGAAATCGCCCTTGAAATTTGCGGCGGCAAGCCAGTGTTGCCGGGCCTTCGATTTTTCACCAGCTCCGTCGAGCGCACAGCCGAGCCAGTAATGAATGTCGCTCTGGTTGGTCAACAGATGCTTCGCCTCGCCAAGATTCAGCGGCGCGGTGAGAGCGTGTTCAAAATGGCTGATGGCACCATGATAATCGTGTTCAGCGAGCGCTTTCCGGCCGAGCGCCAGCCGGGTGCGGACGTGCTGACCGAGCGGGCCGCCTTCGCCGCCTTCCCACGGCTGAAACCGGCGATTGGCCAATAACTGCCTGGCTTCGTCGTGCCGACCGGTCTGGTTGAGCAAGGCACACAGTTCAACGGTCAAGTCATCGCGCTGGGTCACGAGCCGGGGTGATTTTTCAAGTTCGCGCAGGCGTTTGGCCGGGGTTTCACCGAGCCGCTTCCAGAGCTGGTCTCGCTCGTAGAGCAGGCGCCCATCGTTGGGATCCGCCTTGAACGCCTTGTCATACGCGGCGCGGGCCCGGGCGGGCTTTTTCAGGATGTTGAAATAGCCAATACCGAGATTGCGCCAGACGATGGAGAAATTGGCATCCAGTTTCGCCGATTTTTCCCAAAGCCCGATGGCTTCAGCGTGTCGGCGGCGGTCGTAAAACAGGTTGCCGAGATAATAGAGTGCCTTCGCATCTCCAGGATTGGAACGGATCGCGGATTCGAGCACTGAAATCTCCTCCAGTCGCGATGGGAAGCAGTAATCCGAAGACAACGCGGCGGCTTGCTGGAAATGTTGCAGGGCAGTTTTCTTATCGTTCAGCTTCAGCCCGAGCCAGCCGAGGGTGTAGCGGATCAAAGGCATTACGCCCAGGCTTTGGGTGGGCAGATCCGACGGTTTAATCGTCGCTTTTTCCAAGATGGCGATGGCCGGAGCCACCAAGCCGGCGCGCGCCAGATCGTGTGCCAGATCCAGGGCCACCTGCAAATCGCAATCGAGACGTCCGTCTTTCAACCACTTTGCCCACCAATCGAGCGGGTCGAGTGCGAGCGTTTCACTCAAGAGGGCGTCGGCCTCTTTTTCACGGCCGAGCAGGCGCAGGACCATGACTTTCAGATTTCGCGCACGATTGTTGCCGGTGTTGTAATTCAGCGAACGATCCAGGTGTTCGAGCGCGGCCAGCCAGTTCTTGCGGGCGCTGTCAATCTCCGCCAGCGCGTGATAGCCGGCGGCCATCCAGGCCTGATTCCAGACGGATTTGTAAAAGGCGTCATACGCTTCATCATCGCGACCGGAATGACGCAGGCACAGACCCAGATTGTAATAGGCTTCGCCGTCGGAAGGATTGGGGTTGCGTCGGGTCAAGCGGGCGATGGCCTGCCGGAAACATTTTTCAGCGGCGGTGAATTCGCCGCGTTTGAGATGCCACAGACCCAGGGCGTTGTTGCTGCGGGAGTCCAGCGGATCGCGGCGCAGCGCCTCCTGCCAATATAACACCGGCGAGCGCGTAGCGTGGCGGTACTGATCCAAATGCAGGCCGGTGATGAACAACTCCTCTACGCTGGCAATCTCGGCAGGCGCGGGCGGTTCGGTGGCGGGCGGCGGGACTTCGCCCTGCACCCGCGGCGCAGGTTGATAGAAAATGATTTCACTGCCAGCCTGGTTGAGCACCCGCAGTTGCAGGCAGGTTTCGCTGGCGTGAGGTGGCAGGTTGATTGTTTCAACAACCGGCGATCCGGGCGAAAGGTCACCGGTGCGCGAGAAAATATCCTTTCCCTGGTACGTGAGGCTGATTTTTGCACCGGTATATTTTTCCGTGACGGAGACGCCGAAATAAATTTTGCCGCCTTCGCTCTTCAAGCTAACCGCAGCCTGGAGGTTCGCGTGCCGGGCGGGGCCGATTTTCTGGATGGGGTACCAATACTGGCTCCAGGACTTGGTTTCACCGGGTTGGAGAAAGCTGAAATCCGGCTGGTTGTCGGTATAGACACCGGCCATGATTTCGATGTAGGGGGCGTATTCGCCGTGACTGTCCTGGTCCGTGAGGTTGCGATCCCAGGCGTATCCGAATTCGTGGTTGCCCCAGGTCCATTGTTTCTTGCCGGGCGAGATGTGATGGTTGGCAATGTGGACGAGGCCCGCCTGCGCTTTATAGTCGTAACCGCCGAAAAAATCTTCCTTGCTGCCCATGCACATGTACGAGGTGGGCACAGGAATGTTGGCATAGAACGAGAGGTCGTTCGGCACGTAGTCCGGCAGCCCTGAATTTTTTGTAGCAGCACAATGCGGCGGTAAAAATTGGGCCGGCAGCTCGCTGGTGGGAACGCCGGTGCGCGCGCGTTCACCGTAGTTCACGCCGTAATAAAATCCTTTCGCGAGCGGATACTCGCTCATGGCGCGTTTGGCGTGGTCGGCGATGTAATAAACATCCGGCGGGAAAAAGCTTTGATACGCCTCATGCACGCGCGTGGCGACATTGGCCCACCAGAGAAACGTCTGGGTGAAGGGCGTGCGGTTGTAGGCGCGGACTTTCAGTTCCGCCACGGCGCGGTCCGGATGCAGGCAGACGCCGTGCATGCCTTTCATGCGGGACATCGGATCGTGATCGCTGCACCAGAGGGTGATTGAGCCGTCAGCAGACTTTTCGACTTCAAAATCCACCGGCAGGAAGGTTGCGGGACGATGATGCTGGGGCCAGTTGAATTCAATGCCGCCGGAAGCCCATGGCCCGGCGAGTCCGACCAGCGCGGGCTTGATGACGGGCTGGTTGTAGATCAGGTCGTAACCGTTCGTCTTGTCCTGGATGGCGTGGATGCGTCCGCCGAGCTCCGGCAACACGAGCACGCGGAGGAACTGATTTTCAATCCACACGGCCTTCCATTTGTGATCCACCGGTTTTTCGGCGATGCGGTCGGTGAAGGGCAGGGGATAGACCCGGCCGCTGCTGCCCTGATAAACGCGCTTTTCCAGGAACATCGGGTTCCGGTCGGGGGTGGCGGGCAGGTAGGTCGGAAGAACAAGGTCTTCCGTCCAGCAATTAACTTTTAAATCGTGGCTCATCCGGTCAATGCAATGGTGTGCCACGCATCGTATGTTTTTCCGGCGCAAAGGGAATGGAGGATTGACTGATTAATATGGACAATCAGCCAATGGATCCCATCCCACGGCGGACCCAGTGCGCCGGCGTTACCGTGGTTTTCGAAAGAGCGGACCGCCGGAGTGCGTTCCGTCCATGGAAAATTATCCCTCCTAGGTTCCGGCGGTTGCGGTCGGTTTCGATGCCTTGATGAGCGCGGCGATCAAACCTTCGGTCGTGTGATCCTTGGCCTCGACGGCCGGTTTTAGTTTCAGGGCATGGATGGCTTTACTGGTTTCAGGGCCGATGGAGGCGAGTTTCAAGTTGGGAAATTTCCGAAGGAGTTTTGGCAGGTCAAAACGTGCATGGAAATGTTCCACCGTGGAACTGCTGGTAAAGGTGACCCAGTCGGCCCCTTCTTCCGTGAGCCGTTCGATCGTGCCGGCGGGATCGGCGGTTTCGGGAACGGTCCGGTAGATGGCGATATCGTCCACGATGGCGCCATCTTCGATTAGCGCCTTGGGCAGTTCGGGCGTGGCGATCTCGGCCCGGAACAGGCACATCTTCACATTTTCGATGTTCTGATATTTTTTGAAGGCTTCGACCACTTTTTTGACGGTGAATTCCTCGGGCATCAGGTCCACCTGCAAATGCAGTTCGCGCAGCTTGGCGGCGGTGGCCGGGCCGACGGCGGCAATGCGGGCGCCGCCGATGTCGCGCAGGTCATGGAAGCGCTTGAAAAAGAAATCGAAAAACGCCGTCACGCCGTTGGCGCTGGTGAAGATGAGCCATTCGTAGGAGTTCAATTCCATGAACGCATCCACGATGGCGTCGCGCTCGGTGGGATGGGTGATCTTGATGGTGGGCACCTGGAGGACGTCGGCGCCGAGTTGCGCGAGTTGGCCGGCGAATTTGCCGGCCTGGCCGGTGCGGCGGGTGACCACGATTCTCTGGCCGAACAATGGGAGGTGCTCGAACCAGTTCAATTTTGCGCGCAATTTCACCACGTCGCCGATGATGGTGAGCGCGGGCGGGGTGATGTCCTTTTCCGCGGCAAGTTTGGCGATGGTTGCGATCGTCCCGGCGACGGTTTTCTGGCGGCCGGTCGTGCCACGCTGGATAATGGCGACGGGCGTTTCCGGTGACATTCCGTTCGCGATGAGCGCCTTGGTCCAGTCTTCCAGTTTTTCCGTACCCATGAGCACGACCTTGGTGCCGGGAATCTTGGCAATCTGATCGTAACGCAAGGCGGTGGCGGCATCGGCGGCATCACTGTGGCCGGTGAAAACCGTAAAGCTCGAGCAATGTTCCCGGTGGGTAAGGGGAATGCCGGCGTAATTCGGCACGGCTGTGATGGAGGAGACGCCGGGGATGATCTGAAAGGGGATTTTTTCCGCCGCGAGGGCTTCGGCCTCTTCGCCGCCGCGACCGAAGACGAAGGGATCGCCGCCCTTGAGCCGCACGACCGTTTTGCCTTCCTTGGCGCGGGCGATGATGAGTTCGGTGATCTCTGCCTGCGGCATGGCCATGTTTTTGCCGCGCGAGATGAATTCCGCCGTGGCGGATGCCAGCCGGAGCAGTTCAGGATTGGCGAGGGCGTCGTAGATGACGACATCCGCCTGGCGCAACAATTCCGCCCCGCGCAACGTCAGCAAACCGGCGTCGCCCGGACCGGCTCCAACAAGATACACTGTGCCTTTTAATTTCACGCGCGGAGTCTAGTCGAGGCGGACGGTCAGGTAAATAAAGAGCTGTTCAGGTTGATAGTTTGGCCGGGGATGCCGGGATGGTAATCCTGTGGGCTCAGCAAGAAATGGCTGGGATTTGGACAGTTTGCGCCTGAATTCTCAGTTGACGTTGAGGCGTTCGAGGTTAGAATGTCGGTTCTGTTTTGGACGCGGATTACATTTACTTAATTAAAACAAAACTATGGCAGTTAAAGTAGCTATTAATGGATTCGGCCGGATCGGCCGGATGGTGTTTCAGGCGCTCTGTGACCAGGGCTTGCTCGGAAAAACGATTGACGTTGTTGCGGTCGTGGACGTTTCTCCCGACGCCGAATATTTCGCCTACCAGATCCGGTATGATTCCATTCACGGCAAGTTCAAGCACGCCGTGACCACGGAAAAGAGCAATCCCGCGCTCGAGGAAGCCGACATCATTATTGTCGGCGGTCACAAGATCAAGTGCATCGGTGCCGTGAAGGATCTGGCCACCCTGCCGTGGAAGGCGCTGGGCGTGGATATCGTCATTGAATCCACCGGCCTCTTCACCGACAGCGAGAAGGCCAAGGCTCACCTCACGGCCGGCGCGAAGAAGGTTATCATTTCCGCACCCGGCAAGGGCGATGTGAAGACGATCGTCATGGGTGTCAACGAAGGCGAGTACGATCCGGCCAAGCACTCGATCATTTCCAACGCGAGCTGCACCACGAACTGCCTCGCGCCGCTCGTTCATGTGCTGCTGAAGGATGGTTTCGGCATCGAGACCGGCCTGATGACCACCATTCACGCCTACACCGCCACGCAGAAAACCGTGGACGGTCCGTCCAAGAAAGACTGGCGCGGCGGTCGCGCGGCGGCCATTAACACGATTCCGAGCACCACCGGCGCGGCGAAAGCCGTCGGCGAAGTGTTGCCGGCCACCAAGGGCAAACTTACCGGCATGTCTTTCCGTGTGCCGACGGCGGACGTCTCCGTGGTGGACCTGGTCTTCCGCACCACAAGGGATACGAGTATCGAAGAGATTGATGCGGCGCTGAAGAAAGCCAGTACCACCTACCTCAAAGGCATCTTGGGTGTGACGGAGGAGGAACTGGTTTCCACCGACTTCATCCACGATGAACGCAGTTCGATCTATGACAGCCTCGCGACGGTCCAGAACAATCTGAAGGGCGAAAAACGCTTCTTCAAGATCGTGAGCTGGTACGACAACGAATGGGGTTACAGCAACCGCGTGGTTGACCTGGTGAAGTACATCAGCAGCAAGGGAATTTAATTATCCCGGCAATTTCAAAACGGCGACCTATCAGAGGGTCGCCGTTTTTTTTGTTTTTTGAGGCATCCAATGACCGGGACAGAATTAACAAAAGGGACAGAATTTAATTCTGAGAATTCGGCTAATTCTGTCTAGTTTGCATGGATATGGCGAGTAATTCAGGGCTTGCAGCCGGGAAAAAATTTGGTAAATTCCTGCTCCATTTCGACGGCGCGGCCCAGTGGTCGCGGCCAGAGATATGAAACGCCTCGGTAGCTCAATGGTAGAGCAGTTGACTCTTAATCAATTGGTTTGCGGTTCAAGTCCGCACCGGGGCACCAATTTGAAACCCCCGTTTTCGCAAGGAAACGGGGGTTTTCGCTTTTATCCGTTGAGTATTTATCAACTAAGAATCCACCGGGGTTTCACGTTCTGATGTTTTATATTGTGGCGTTTGATGATGGATTGTGACGGTGTTTGGGTGTTGCAAGGGGTGTACGCGGTGTACAAAATGAAACACCCAACGTTTTGGGCGTTGGGTGAGCTGTTATGGAGGCGGTTGATTAAGAGTCAATTGGTTTGCGGTTCAAGTCCGCACCGGGGCGCCAATTTAAAACTTGGTATTTTCTCGCAAAATAGCAGGTTTTCTATTGGGTTTTCGAGTGGCCGGTGGGATTTGTCACTTGACGCTGAGTGAAGTGACTCACAAAATTTGTAAAATGGCCTGAATTGATGAATCCGCCTGCTTCTCCAGAGTCTGCCAAAAAAGCTTTTGGGCTGTCCTCGCTTTCGACTGATCAGCTTAATTATCTGAACATCGGCCTGATGCTACTGACGGCGGTGGCTGCGTTTGCGAGGCCGTTTGAACTTTTTTTGATCGCCTACGCGTTGCTGGGGCCGTTGCATTATCTCACGGAGATTTCCTGGCTGCACGACCGGAATTATTACACGCGCGGGAAACATGACTACCTGGTTCTGGTGGCGCTGGCCATTGTGGTTACGGTGGTTGTCACACGAATCATTCCCGGCATTCCGGATTGGGTCCGCGTGCCGACCACGTACATCGCCTTTGGGGTGGCGTTGGTGTTTGTGCTGGTGAGCAAACTATGGCCGCGCCTGATTTGCTATGCCGTGCTGATTGCCACCAGCGGGTTGGTCAGCCACAGTGATTTTCTCCGGGCCATGTTTGATGTGCTCCTGCCGACGATTGTCCACGTGTTTGTGTTCACCGGCCTGTTCATTCTATTTGGAGCGTTGAAAAGCCGGAGCATTTCGGGCATCGGTTCCTTGGTGGTCTTCGGTCTCTGTGCTCTGAGTTTTTTTGTCTTTCACACGAATGAAACGGGCGGTTATGTGGGGGCTCCGGTGCACAAATTCTATGGGGCTTTCGCGCAATTGAATTATTCCTTGCTGACGCCGTTCAGCCGGCAAAATCTCAATGTTCCAACCAATGCGGTGCAATTTATCCTCTTTGTCAATTACGGGTTGTATCACTCGCCGCTGGCGCTGGCCATCATGCGGTTGATCGCCTTTGCCTACACCTATCACTATCTTAACTGGTTTTCCAAAACCTCCATCATCCAGTGGCACAACATTCCGCGTTCGCGATTCATCGGCGTGATTGCGATCTGGATCGCATCCGTCGGTCTGTTTGCCTTCAATTATCAAATCGGGTTGCGCTGGCTTTTCTTTCTATCCTTCACACATGTGCTGTTGGAGTTCCCATTGAATCATTTGACGATGATCAATATTGGCAGGGAATTTAAAAATATTCTGGGACGAGCAGGGACAGGACGTGTCAGTTCGCCGGGGGCGCGTCCTGACATTGCCTCCGATTTCTGAAAGCTGGACCCTCACCAACACACGGGCATCTGATTTCGTTGACTCAGCGCGGTGGAGGCGGACTGGTTGGAGCCATTGGCGGGGTTGAACTTGGCCAGGTGAAGGCTTCGGCCCGGAAATTAAATTGGCGACCGATCCGGCCGAAGGGGATGTCCACAAAATCACCCAGCAAGGGTGGGAGCAGGATGACACCATCGGCGCCCAAGGATTTGGCGCGCCAGATCAAGGCGTTCATCAACAATGGCTGGTCGTTAGGCCAGCCTTCCCGGGACAATTCGGCAATAACGTGATAAGGGCGCCCTTGCAGCATTGCCGGATTGGAGAAGACTTGGATATTGGGATTGAACGGCCGCGGCGTGGAGTCATAGGAAACAACCAGCACGCTATCGCCATAACGAACAGGAGCATAGGGATCGGTGGTGGTGGCGCAACCAGCGGCTAAAAGCCCGGCAAGACAGATGACATGGAACGGTTTCATACTCATACGGTTTTACCTTAATCCGCCTGGCGGAATGGGTCAAATTTTTCCAGTGCGCGGATGCGTAGGCATCAGGGCTTTCAATACTTTGCGATGGGCGCTGGTGAAGGCCAGTGAATGCATTTGCGCGGGCGTCTGCCAGACCCCCTCCAATCTTGCGGTTTTTTTGGGTCGGATCAGGAAGGTCTCGAGGGTCAGGCGGTAACGCGTGATGGAATGTTTCACGACGCAAAGCAGTGTGGCGTCGCGCGGTTCGAGTTGAAAATGTTCGGCGGCCTGCGCCAGCGGTTGGGAGACGCCGTTCACTTCCACGTTGGGAAATTCCCACAAGTGCGCGTTGACCACGCCGACCGGACGTTGGCGGACAAGGAAGCGTCCCTCATACTCCAGGGCGAAGGCGACAAAATGGCGTGCAGTAGCGGCGGCGCGCTGCGGGAGGTTCGGCAGTTCCTCGATGCGTCCTTCACGGAAGGCCACGCACAATTTTTGCGCCGGGCAGAGGTGGCACTGCGGATTTCGCGGGGTGCAGATTAGCGCACCAAGTTCCATCAAGGACTGGTTGAAATGGGAGCAGCAGTTGCGGGAGTTGATCTTTTTGGCGCCTTGTACCAACTCCCCGGCCAGTTGCCAGAGCCGGGCATTGGTGGCCTTGTCCTTCGGATTTTCGGCGATGCCAAAGATGCGGGTGAACACGCGAATGACATTGCCATCGAGCAGCGGCGTGGGCTGATTGAAAGCGATGCTGCAAATCGCGCCGGCGGTGTAGCGTCCGATGCCGGGCAGGGCGAGAACTTCGTCGGAGGTGTCGGGAAACTTTCCGCCGTGCTCGGCCACGATGACCTGCGCGGCCTTTTGCAGGTTGCGCACACGGGTGTAATAGCCGAGTCCTTCCCAAAGTTTGTGGATCTTGGCGGAAGGCGCTTGGGCAGCGGCTTCAATGCTTGGGAGTTCCTGCATCCAGCGGTTCCAAAACGGGATCACGGTTTTCACCTGGGTCTGCTGGAGCATGATTTCGGAAACCCAGATGGCATAGGGATCTTGAGTGCGCCGCCAGGGCAGGTCGCGGGCGTTTTGGTCGAACCAAGAGAGCAGAGCAGGGACAAGGGATTTTACTTTGGGCGTACTCAAGGCGGAGATTTTGACGTTCTGCGCGGTGTTCCGTCAAGAGAGCATTCAAAAGGCTACAGGCCATCTAAAGCATTCATTTCTGGCTTGGTTCGGCGGACAAGCTTGGTATCGTCAAAACTCTATGGCAGAGATTTGGGCAACGTTCTTTAACTCCCTTGCCGTTGTTCTATTGGGCGTTTTGGGTACGTGGTCACTTTCCAAACGGCCTCGACTTTGGCACCGCAAAGCCAGAGTATTTGTTTGGGGTGCTTTTGGACTTTCCGTTGTGCTGAGTTTATTGCTGCAAATCAGGGCTTCACTCCATCATCAGGAATACAACAATGATTTGGTTTTGCGTTATGAAGACAGGTACGAGGACAAAATGACAAGCCAAAGGGCAGAAGCGGCATCGGCAATTTTAGATTATCTTCAAGAGGGGAAATGGGATGCTGTCACCAACCAAGAAAATCTTGATAGCTTGGAAGACGTATTAGCATTTTTTGATGAAATAGGGTTTTACTGGAAACATGGGGAAATCAGTTCGGACGTTCTATACGAGCATTTTTATTTCGACATGCGAATGTACTGCCAGGAGTCAATTAGCTATATCCACGAAAACCAAAAAATAGACTCGCCCGCCGATTGGGAAAATGTCGAACCTCTGTTTAATGAACTGACTCGCATTGAATCCAAAAGAATGAATCAAAGCATCCAGGATTGCACTTGGCCTACACCATCGTTAAAGCAAAATTTGGAATCGGAAATCAGGCGACAAAAATAACATGATAGGCAATTTTTTGAATAGTTAGCTCGTTCCTCGCCACCTCGGGCCGGATGATTTTATCCCGTTAGGATGAGGAGCAGAACGGCTTGTCCTGCGGGGAGGCCTTGATTTTCTTAATTTTGTACATTTTGTTAATTCTCTCGCAAGTTCGTTGCGAAGTTTAGGGCAAGTTCCTACGATTGGGAAAAGTTTTGTGAAGCCGCTGACCATTCATACCTGCAAGCTGACCGATGATCAGGCTTCGGCGCTGGATGCCGCCTTGCGCGCGCGTGATTGGAAGCCGCGTACGGTGCCGTATGCGCGCTTTGCCTACGAATCTGACACTACGAACATCGTTTTTTACGAGAGCGGCAAACTGGTGGTGCAGGGGAAGGGGACGCAGGAGTTCGTGGAGTTTCTGCTGGAGCCGGAAATTCTCAAGCAGGTAAAACTAGGCTACGAGACGATCTTGAATCCGGACCTGCTATTGCCGCGCATCGGTGTGGATGAAAGCGGCAAGGGCGATTTTTTTGGTCCGCTCTGCATTGCGGGCGTTTATGTGAACGAGAGCGTCATCAAGGCGTGGACAGATGCGGGCATTCGTGATTCCAAGAACATTTCCAGCGACAAAAAAATCGCCGAGCTGGCCGAGAAGATCCGCACGACGCCGGGGTGCGTGACGGATGCGGTGGTGGTGGGGAACGAGGCGTACAACCGGCTTTACGCGAAGATGAACAGTGTCAACACGCTGCTGGCGTGGGGCCACGCGCGCGTGATCGAAAACCTGATGGGCAAGCGTTACCAGATGAATCCGCCGCCGGTGAAGGCGATCAGCGACCAGTTTGCCGCGAGCAAGAGCGTGGTGGAAAAAGCATTGATGGCGCAGGGCAAGGAATTGCAGTTGGTACAGCGACACAAGGCGGAGGAGGACATCGCGGTGGCGGCGGCATCCATTTTGGCGCGCGATGGCTTTGTGAAGGGATTGGCGAAGCTAGAAAAGGATTACGCGATGAAATTTCCCAAGGGCGCCTCGGCGGCGGTGGATGCCGCGGCGAAGCAGTTCGTTGCGGAACGTGGCGCGGAAAACCTGGTGAAGATTTCAAAAACGCATTTTCGGACGGCGCTGCGGGCGCAGGGATTGCCGGAGCCGCCGAAGACGGAGTGGCGGAAGAGGTGAAGACGAACGGGGATAGACAGAATGAACAGAATTTTCAGAATTAAATTCTGTCCGTTTGGTCAACTCTATCCAGATCCGGTCGGCGGCCATTCGTCTCTGTGCCCTCTGCGTCTCTGTGGCAATCCCTTTCAATTCTCCGCGGCTCACGTCGTGACCGGCGCTGCCGCCATCAATTCCAGAAGTTTCTTCGCCTGCCTCACGCGCGCCTTTTTTTTGCCGGTGCCGACGTCGGCAGCGGCATCGGCCGCGTCCGCGGCGGCTGCGGTGTTGTCGGTGGCGGCATCCGCCGCATAGGCGGCAGCGGCGTGTCCGGCTCGCCAGGCCGCTTCACGAACCGCTTCCCACTGTTTACGTGCCACTGTTGCGCCGCCGATTTTTTTTACATAAACACGCGCGACGTCTTGAATGGCCTTTCGCGCCGGCTTGGTCCTGGCAAATTGCATCACCCCGGCCACCGGATCCACCAGGAGCCAATGGAGGAACCGGTCACCCACACCCGACAGATCGGCGCCGACCGGGATCGCCTGCAAAAACCGTTCCGGCCAGGTCAAGGCCGCGGCCTTGGGCAAGGCCTCGAAAATTCCGTCCTCCAGATAAGCCAACATCCGCGGCACTCCCAGTTCCGATTCATAAGCCACGTGATCTCCGAACCAGATCTGCCTGCGTTGCTTCAGATTGATCGTTTGGATCGTGCAGCCTACTGCACAGCCGCGCCATTTCCCGCTGGCGTCCAGTTTGCCGTACCCAAGACCCTGCGCCAGCCGGTCCGCTTCGCGATGCCTGATCGCTGCCGCCACCATGGTCATCTTCAGTTCCTGAATCCCGCGATACGCTTTCATGGTGCTGGTTTTTCCTTTCCAATGTCATCATCCCGGTTGCCGTGGTCATCCCCGCGATCGAGGCAAGATTCTGCCGTTGGCAGGAGCGTGAGCCGATGTCCGCCGGATTAAGGCGCCGGAAAACCCTTTTGATCTTCCGGGTTGATGAAAACAAGCTCCTCCGACGTTGGGCCGGTGCGGATCAAAACGACCGGGTGCGTGGCAGTGAGCGCCAGCAATTCACCATCATTGATCGGGCGAAGGCCGCCGTGCGTGGTGGACGTTTCCCTGATGGTGGATGCCGAGGTGACGGCTTGAACGCCGGGCAATGAGCCCGTGTTGACCACGATATTTTCCGGTGCTGGGCGCGTGTGGACGATCTCGTAATTTAGTGGCGCAATTTTTTTTGCGATGAGCGGAATTGCCGGCGGATTCACGAAAGTCTGGCGCAAAAGAACCGCCAGCAAACCGCCTACGACCAGAACTTCGGCAACGTGACGTATTTGGCGGACCCGGCGACGGCGGCGAACGAGGCGCAGAGTTTCGCCGAGCATGGCTCCGCGCCAGGTGACGGGTGAGTTTTCGCCAAAGACATCGTTGAGCAATTGATCAGGTTTGCGTTTCATTTTTCAATTCCTCCAGCGCAGCGTATTTCAATTTGTGGCGGATGCGTGACAGTCGTGATTCCACGGCCTTTTCGGTGATTTGCAACTCTCGGGCAATTTCGTTCACAGAGCGACGGGTGAAATATTTAAGCGCGATCAATTGTTGCTCATCCGGCGGCAGGGTGGCGATGGTACGTTCGAGCAGGGCGTGCAACTGTTCATCGGCATCATGGCCGGCGTGGCTCGCCGTTTCGACGTCGGCGTGGGCGGTGAACTTGTCGAGGAAGGAGAAGTAGCGGCGCTTTTTTCGCCTTTCATCGGCGAACGCACTGCGCGCCAGCACGGTGAGCCAACTCCACAATATGTTTTCATCCTGAAAAATTCGGATATGGCGCGTCACGCGCACCAGGGCGGTCTGCAATGCTTCGCGGGCGGCGTCTTCGTTGCCAGCGGCGACGACCAGAAGGTAGCGCCACAAACGGTCGAAGTAAGCATCATGAAAAGTACGCCAGGCCATTTCGTCTCCTTCGGTCATACGCCGCGTCAACGCCGCCACGTCCAAAGGCGGAACCGTGCCGGGGTCGGCCGGCACGGAACGGTCGCTCGGATGGCGCAAGTCGGTTTCCAAAATCGCATGGCTGGCGGGTTTCAGATGCCAATGTCCGCGTTTTATTTCGCGGCTGGAATGGGCAATCCCGTTTTCGGATCAAAGAAGGCTGGAACGGATTGGGTTGCTTGCGGCTCCAGCGCCCGCAACACATTGTCAATGACCTCGAGGTTGTTCGGGTCGCCCACGGCGATCAACAATTTTGTCTCCTTATGAAAACTGATTTGCGGCCGGGTGGCGTCGGTGCAGCCTTCCATGTCCCAGCCGGTTCGAATGGCGGTCGTGATGTCGTCAATTTTCAAGCCGCTGTTCAAGTAGGGTGCCAGCTGGTAAAAACGGCAGATCTTCACGGGCGGTGTCAGCATGGTCACGGTGCCGGGCCGGTCAACGTGAAAATACCACACTGAATTCGGGCCGGCATTGTGATCGAGGGTGTAAAACTCGTAACTGTCATTGAATGACTGGGTGGAGGTAAAGCCATGCTCGTTCAACATGGCGACATACTCGGTTTTTGTGCTGACCGCCCTCAATACCTGGAACAATTCCGGCATGGAAGTGTTTTTCAGTTTAAACGACGGCAACTGGATCTCCGCGTCGGCATCCAAGATGACGACGTTCAATGGCTGTCCGGTGACCTTTTCCAAGGCGGCCACCAATTGCTTTGGTGTGCCACCGGGGAAGTCGAGGTTGAACCTTGTGAAGTTCGTGACCTGAGCCACGATGTCCTTTTGGCCGTCATAGCCCACCACAATCGGCTGGCCGAAAACCGGCCCGAGGCTGAGAGTAAGGAGAGCGAGGGCGAGATATTTTGAGATTTTCATAGATGTGTTGGTGTCCGTATTCATACCGAAACACGCCAGCCACGGCAAAATCCTTCGCGCTTTCATGAAATAAATTGGATTCGATGGCAAGGTACCATGGGCAGCCAATGAGTTTTCTGCACGCATGGTTCGAATGTGCCTTCCACATTTGATTTTTATGCGTGAAGCTCACGCGTTTTGCGTGAAAAACGCGCAGGCAATTGGCACCAATCAGAGAGGAACCCCGGAGTTTTAAAGCGAATTGCGTTTGGCATGGGCCATGCGATACCAAACTTGCATTAATCCAATCCCTGTCACCTTATGATACCGGTAAAAATTCAATGCACCTGCGGCCAACGCTACACCTTCGATATTGAACCTTTCTGCGGCCGGATGGCTTTGCCCGTGGCCTGTCCGGTTTGTGGGATGGATGGCACGATTGCGGCCAATGAGGTCATCGCTTTCACGATGTCCAACGAGGTTTCGCGTCATCGGTCGAGCCGGGAAAACGTGATGATCTTCGCGGTCATCGGCTGTTTCGCAGCCGGCCTGGCCGGCATCATCAAGGCCTGCGACATGGCCAGCGGCTTCGATGTGCTTCTCTGTTTGCTGGGCGCGATCGGGTCCTTTGGGCTGGCGCTGTGCGTTTACTTTTGGCGGCGGTGAGAACGGGCGGCGTGGCCTCGCCGAAAAGTTTGAGCCGTGTCACATTGGCTGCTATCATCATCTGAATGGCCAAACCCAATTCCATTGAACTGCCGGACTGCAACCCCATCCGGATCCTGTACGAAGACCGCACGGTCATGGCGGTGGACAAACCCCCCGGCTGGATGCTCGTGCCCCATACCTGGCAGCGCACGGCGCGCAATTTGCAGGCGGCCATTACTTCGTCCATCGCCGGGGGCGATTACTGGGCAAAATCCCGCGGTCTGAAATTTCTCCGCTACGTTCACCGGCTGGATGCGGACACGAGCGGTGTGCTGCTCTTCGCCAAAAGCGTCGGCGCGGTGGATTCGCTCGGCGAAATGTTCGAGAGCCGGCGCATGGAAAAGACCTACCTGTGCGTTACGGCGGTGGAACCGCGCGAAATGGAATGGACCTGCCGCCTGGCGCTCGCGCCCGACCCGCTTCGAATCGCGCGGATGATCGTGGACGAACAGGAGGGCAAAGGCTCGGAAACGCACTTTCGCGTCCTGGAAAAAATCCCGGGGCTCACCCTGGTCGAGGCGCGGCCGGTGACCGGACGTACGCACCAGATCCGCGTCCATATGGCCGAATCCGGGTATCCGATCGTGAGCGATGATCTGTACGGCCGCCAGATCGGGAAGCTGGAATTTGGGTTGCGCGCGGTTCGCCTGGCCTATACGGATCCATTCACGAAGAAGCGCGTGGAGATCAACGCGGCGACGAAATATTTCCTGAAGGATTACGGCTTCACTTTTGTGCCCGACCCCAAAAGGGAAGACAGGGCGGTACCAGCACCCCGGCCGCCAGAATCCAAACCGGCGCGCCCGAAATGATCAATTCTCGTAATGGACGGCGCAGCCGTAGGGCTTCGTTTGCGTAGTGGTGACGGGCTTACCAGTAAGCAGTTCGTTGACGGCAATGCTCACGTAATTCTTCGCTGTGTGCGGGTCATGGAAGGGATCCGCCTGATCATCAATCGCGCCGTCGTAAACCAAGGTGCCGTCCTTGTCCACGACGAACATGTGCGGCGTTGTTCGCATGGCGTACAGATGACCGATGGTGCCGGTGCCGTCATCCAGCCACGCCGTGGCATTGATTTTACGCTGGGTCCATTCCTGACGGGCCTGCACCGGAGTGCGATGGCTCGGGTTGCTGGGACCGACGGAATTCACGATCAACCACACGACCCCCTTGGCAGTGAGATCCTTCTGCTGATCCTGCATCGCGCCGGTCTGATACTGGTTGTTGCAGAACGGGCAATCAGAGTTGTAGGATTCCAAGACGACGATCTTGCCTTTGTAATCTGAGAGTTTGATGGTTTTGCCGTTGATGTCCGTGCCGGTGAAATCTGGCGCGGGCTGGCCGACTTCAACCGCCAGGGCAGCGGTTGCGAACGTTAACGCTGTGAGCAGAGCAAATGCAGTTTTCATAAGATCATTGACTCAATTTAAGTCTATCAAATAAGACGATTATTGAGAAGGTTTGGTTCAAAAAAATCTACTTCGCCGCGCGCTCCAGGGCATCGAGGACGATGCCCGGCGTCAGAACTTCCGGCAAAACAATCGGTTGTGCGTCCGGGCTTTTGGGATAGACCAGCACGAGCGGCACCCCGGCGCGATTGTAACGGTTCAATTCCGTCGTGATGCCGTCGGGAAAATGGGTGTAATCGCCGACCATGGCCACGGCTTTTGCGTCCTTCAATTTCTTCCGCACGGAGGAAATTTCGATGCTGGTTTTTTTGTTCACCTGGCAGGTGAGGCACCAGTCGGCGGTGAAATCCACGAGCACGGGTTGACCGGCGGCGCGCGCCTGTGCGACGGCTTCGGGACTCCAGCGTTGCCAGTCAATTCCATTCGCAGATTCCTTTAACGACCCGGTGCCGTCCGCCACCGGCATGGCTTCGCGCCAGTCCAGTTCCTTTTCCAGGGCCAGCGCGTAACCGCCGCCGAGCAGGATCAAAGTGACGATTGCGGATGCCGTTTTGTATCTGCGCCCGCGCTGGACAAATTCCCCGAATATCCACGCGGCAAAAGCGACAATGATCAGAAAGAGGCCGAGCCAGATGACATTTTTGCCATAGCTGCTGGCCGCAATGTTGAGGAGC
>FTAN01000041.1_pt1 | contig 34449 bp, 28 predicted proteins | sample 1639101 | NCBI WGS metagenome assembly FTAN01 (sample SAMEA3914812, study PRJEB12502) | metagenome | biome: forest; material: soil | place: Canada | collected 2011-07-07 | depth 0.1 m | reverse complement strand
TTCAATTGGCTGCCCGGCCGGGTGGCCGGCTATCTGGCCAAACGGCACACTCCGGATATTTGCCTCACCGCGACCGGGCTGAAAATGACTTCCGGACCCGAGCTGACGATGATGGACGTGAATAACGTCGAATTGCCCATGCGCCATTACGTCTTTGAAAGTGAGGCCGGCCGGCTGCAGGTCTATCAATGCCATTGGGAAGCCGGCGTAGGGCGTGAGTATTATACGGCAAACGAATCCGCGCGATTCAATCTCATCCGCGGGGTTTGGGCCGGCCGGGGAAACCACGGACAGAAAGTTTTGGAAGTCGTCATCACCGGCTACAACGACCCGGAACGCGCCAAACAGGCATTGGTAAGCGAATTGCAAAAGTTGATCCGGGTGGAAAAGTAAACTTCCGCCAACCGCTCTGTTTCCTCCACGAATAAACCTGTTTGCGGCACCATGGAATTGAAAGTCCGCCGCCAAACTGCAGCGTCCTTGCCGCCACCCAAGCATTTCCGTCTCGCATGAAAATCCTCCTGCTCAACCAGGTGTTTTATCCCGATGTCGCCGCCACGGCCCAATACCTGAGTGATTTGGCAGCCGCGTTGGCAGACCGCGGGCACGAAGTGACCGTGGTCAGCAGCCGGTGGGCGTATGACCGGTCCGAAACCAGCTTTCCGGCGCGCGAAACCTGGCGCGGCGTGAAAATAATCCGGGTTTTCTCGACGCGTTTCGGCAAGGGCGCCAAATGGCGGCGCGCCGCCGATTTTGCCAGTTTTCTCGTTTTCTGTTGCGCCCGCCTGATATTACTGCCCCGGCAGGACGTAGTGATGGCCCTTACCACACCCCCGCTGATTTCCTTCCTCGGCGCGTGGCGGGCGAAGTTGTTCCGCGAACGGTTCTGTTACTGGGTAATGGATTTTAACCCGGACGAAGCCATTGCCGCCGGTTGGCTGCGCCAGGACTCGTTCGCGGCCAAATGGCTGGAACGGATGTCCCGCTTCAGTCTGCGCCGGGCCGACAAAATCATCGCGCTCGACCGCTTCATGCGCGACCGTATTGTGGCCAAGAAGATCGCGGCCGAAAAGGTGGCTGTTATTCCCCCCTGGCCGCTTGACCGGCACGTGGCCTTTGACGCGGCCGGCCGTGAGGCGTTTCGGGCCACGCATGGCCTCACCGGAAAGTTTGTCGTGATGTATTCCGGCAACCACAGTCCGGTGCATCCGCTGGATACGATCATCAAGGCGGCCGAGCAGTTGCGCAGCCAGACGCACCTCGTTTTTTGCTTCGTCGGCGGGGGCAGTGAATTTTTACGAGTGAAAAAATGCGCGCAGCAAAACCCCCAGATCCTCTGCCTGCCGTATCAACCGCTCGAAAAACTGTCCGCGTCGCTTTCGGCGGCGGATGCGCATGTGGTGGTCATGGGCAACGCCATGCTCGGACTCGTGCATCCCTGCAAGATTTACAACATCCTGACGGTTGGCGCACCCGTGCTTTACGTTGGGCCTGAGCCCAGCCACGTCACAGAGGTTCTCGGCGGCTTGAAGCCGTCCCGGCCGTGGGCGGGTGTCCGGCACGGTGCCGAGGGAGAACTGGTCAATCAGATTCATCAATTGCATCGCGATTGCCCGGGCAAAGACCGCCAGCTACCGGCCGAAGTGGACACCCAGTTTTCACAGGCCGCTTTGCAATCCATGGTGGCGCTGGTTGAATCGGCACCATCCAAGGTTTAACCCATTTCCCGCCTCCCATTTTGAATCCACCCTTTGCCTATGTTTGGTGACTTGGACAAATATCTCCTGTGCTTTTTGGTTGGTTTGGTCGTCACTTATCTGCTCACGCCGGTAGTGCGCTCGCTGGCCATCCGGTTCGGGGTGGTTGACCTGCCAGACGCCCGGCGACCGCACAAAAGGCCGACCGCCAGGGGCGGAGGAGTGGCGGTGGTTTTGGGGGTTCATGCCGCCTGCCTGGTGGCCGTGTTGTACCCATGGCCCCAACTGGCCGGAGCCTTGAATTTTGTCTGGTGGCAGAAATTTGCCATGGCATCCGTCGTTTTGCTCGTGGTCGGCGTGGTGGATGACATCCGGGGAATGAAGCCCTTGATCAAGCTCGGCGGGCAGGTGGCCGCCGCCCTGATCATGTGGTGCTCCGGAACCCGGTTCGGCCAGCTTCTGGGCCACGACCTTCCGGCACCGGTGGATTGTGTGCTCGTGGTCGTCTGGCTGGTGGCCATCATCAATGCCTTCAACCTCATTGACGGCCTGGACGGTCTCGCTTCCGGCCTGGCAATCATCTCTGCCGTAGGGTTGTGCGGCATCCTGGTAATGCAGCATATTCCCGGCGAAGTGTTGCTCCTCCTCGGCTTTATCGGAGCCTGCCTTGGATTCCTGCGCTATAATTTTAATCCGGCCAGCGTTTTTCTTGGTGATACCGGCAGCATGTTCATCGGGTTCACCTTGGGCGTGGTTTCCCTGCAAACTTTCAACAAGAACACGTTTTTGGTTTCCCTGGCCATCCCCGTCATGGTGTTGGGCGTGCCGATTTACGATGCGATGCTGGCGATCTGGCGGCGCTCGGTGCGCTCCTGGGTGAGCGGCCAAGGCAACGGGATCAAGCGCGGCATCATGCAGCCGGATGTCGAGCATCTGCACCATCGCCTCATCCGGTCCGGTTTCAGCACCAAACGCGTGGCCACCTCCCTTTATTTGCTCAACGGTGCCCTTGTGACCGCCGGTTTGTCTCTCATGCTGTTCCAATCCCACGCGGCAGGAATCTTTCTCATTGCGTTGCTCGCCGGCGCCTATGTGCTCCTGCGGCAACTGGCCGTCATTGAACTGCATGAAACTGGCAATGCGTTGCTCATGGGCTTGCACCGCCCCACGCACTCGACCGTCAAGGCGCTCGCTTATCCCGTCTGGGACATGCTCTGGCTGGCCGGTTCGCTCGCTTTGATCATGTGGTTCATTGAGGAGCAGAGGACGGATTTTTGGCGTACCTGGTTCGATGACCTGCCCATTTGGGTCACCCCCACTTTTTCGCTGCTCGCGCTCTCCCGCACTTATGTGACCTTTTGGCCGCGGGCCCGGCTCCGTGATGTTCTGATGGTTCTGTTCTGGTTGCAGACGGGAATCCTGTTCAGCCTGGGCTTGGCTTTGGTCATTGATCCGTCCTCAAGCCATAAATGGGTGTTGCGGGCCGTGCTCATCGCCGGCATCAGCCATCCCGTCATCATGACGTCCAGATTGATTTACCGCTGCATCGAGGAACTCGTGTTATGGCTGAAACGTCAAAGCGCCACCGGCGGTGAAACCGAAAGGGTGCTGCTCTACGGCGCGGGCATCCGCGCCCAGTTGTTTTTGAAGGATCACGCGGTCAACAGCTCCAAAAAACCGGATGGGCGCCGGATTATGGGGCTCATTGACGATGAAAAGGCATTGCATTTCCAATGGGTTTATGGGTTTCTTGTGCTGGGCGGGCTTAAGGAGCTGCCGCAGTTGATCGAACTGCACAAAGCCAGCCGCGTCATCATCGTTTCGGAGCTGTTGCCGGCCAGCCGGAGCGCGGTTCAGGAAATCACGATCCAAAGCGGAATCGCGTTGAGCGAGTGGCAGCCCGAGGAACATGAATTGGCACGGCCACAATCTGAAGCGGTTCGAACAAACCTTTAAACAACAATCTGTGGGAAAATTATGCGCAAAATAATCATTGTTCTGTCGAGCTGCATCGTGCTGCTCCTGCTGGGCTACACCAGTTATCGCGGCTACCAGGTATGGAAGCAAAGCCACGGCCTCGCCATGGCCAGGGCTTATTACGCGAAAGGCGATGCCCGAAGCACTCTTCTTTCCCTGCAACAGGTGCTCCATACCAACCCTCGAAATATTGAAGCCTGTCGCATGGTTGCAGATTTGACCGAAGCGGCGCGTTCACCGCGTGCCTTGTTCTGGCGTCAACGCGTTTTGGAACTCAACCCCAAGTCTTTCGACGACCGCCTGTCCCTGGCACAGGCCGCCATTGTTTTTCAAGATTATCCTCTGGCCACCAACACCTTGGCAGGCACGAGCGACGCGGACAAAGGAACTGCCGCCTATAACGATATTGCCGGAACAGTCGCTTTGGTGGGGGGGCGGCTTGATGATGCCGAAGCTTTCTTTACCGAGGCCATCCGCCTCGATCCTTCCAATTCCGTATCCCAGGTAAATCTGGCCGTGGTTCGCCTTCACCGGACCAACACCCTTGATATGGCCGATGCACGCATCGCCCTGCAACGCGTCATCCTAAACTCAAAAAACTTCACGCTGCGCAGCCAGGCCCGTCGTGAATTGATCAAAGATGCGGTGCGCTTCAACGATACGCCCACCGCACTGGCTCTCTCCCAGGAGTTGGCCGAACAAACCAATGCCGTTTTTACCGACAAATTGCTCCGGCTCGACGTCTTGAAGAAAGTCAACAGCGCCGAATTCAAACCCGCTCTCGCCTCATACCAGCATGAGGCGTCCACCAGCCCCGAAAAACTGTTCGATCTCTCCAACTGGCAGATGCACAACCTCTCCATGGCTACGGCGCTGGCTTGGTTGCAGAACCTTCCGATCCAGACCCGGACCAACCAGACCGCCGAGGTGTTGGCAGCCCAATGCCAGTTGCAATTGGGCGAATGGCGCGAATTGCAGGCCTCCATCCAGCACGAAAACTGGAGCGAGCTTGAATTCACCCGGCACGCGTTTTTGGCCCGTTCCCTGCGTGAGCAGGGCCTCAACGAAGCCTCAACCGCCGAGTGGGGCGTGGCCCTGCAAACCGCCGGCCAACAGAAAACCAGCCTGATCTCCCTGTTCCAGCTCGCCGCTGCGTGGAAATGGAACAGCGAAGCGGAGCAGTTGCTTTGGACGCTGGTCAACCAATATCCGGAGGAAAAATGGGCCAGTGCCGTGCTGGCTGAAGCCTTGACCGCCTGGCACCGCACCACTTCAATGGTCCAGTTGTTCAGCATTTTGCACAAACGGGAGCCGGACAATGCCGCTATAAAAAACAATCTGGCCATGACCGCGCTGCTCACTGGCGCCCATGAACTCAATCCCAATGCCCTGGCTCAGGAAGCCTATGAAGCATCTCCCTCAAACCCATCCTATGCCTCCACTTATGCCTTCTCCCTCTACTTGGAGGGGAAAAATGCCGCCGCCCTCAAGATCATGCAGCAATTCCCTCCCAAGGAACTGGATGATGTCTCCATTGCCGGTTATTATGGCCTTATTCTGAAGGCCAACGGCGACAATGCCGCCGCCAAGGGCTATCTAAACCGGGCTTTCAGCGGGCCTTTGCTGCCTGAGGAACAAGCCCTCTTCAATCATGCCAAAGCGGGACTTTAATTCCTGATGGTGTGCTGATTTAAGCCTGATGGCGACGGGTCGCCTACGGTATTTCCATCAATATTTATACATCAGCTGTTTAAACGATTCAGGCCGGTCTTGCGACCGGCCTGAATCATTTTGCGAGCCGTTCAAAAAACACCTGCCGGAGTAAGAGGTTCGGCCTTGGTTTATTTCTTTTTCAGGTCAGCCTTCGTCTTTGCCTGAAGTTCGTCCAGTTCCGCCTGCAATTCCACCTTCGTCTGCTTCTCCATCCGGTCAATGAACAGCACGCCGTTCAGGTGATCGGCCTCATGCTGCACCGCCCGCGCCAGCAATCCCCCGCAACGGAAGGCGATGGGTTTGAATTTGGCATCCAGGGCCTTCACATCCACCGATTCGGGGCGCGTGATCTCGCCGAAAACCTCGGGAAAACTCAGGCAGCCTTCGCTGCCTTTCACCGGTTCGCCCACCGCCTTCACCTCCGGGTTGATCAGCACCAGCGGCATGATGGTCTCCACCTCCACCCGCTCGCCATCCACTTCCACCCAGGACGGGCGGTCTTCCGCTCCGCTCACGTCAATCACGGTGAGTTGCACGGCGCGTCCCACCTGTTGGGCCGCGAGACCCACGCCGTGGTTTTCCTTCATCGTCTCAAACATGTCGGCGATGAATTTCTTGATCTCCGGCGTGATGCGTTCAACTTGTGCGCCTTTCTGGCGCAACACCGGGGTACCGTATTTGACAACTGGCAGAATCATTTTTTGCTTCAGGAAGGAACTAATCAATGCGGACGCCGAGGAGTTGGAGCAACCGCTCCAGTTCGGCATCACTGTAAAACGAGATCTCCACCGTGCCCTTGCCCAGGGAGTAATTGAGCTTCACCTTGGTGGCGAAAATTTCGCGGAGTTTCGACTCCAAATCGGCCACATGCGGATCGCCTGCGGGCACGGTACCGGTTTGGACATCTGCCCCGGTTTTCCGCGTGGCGCGGGACTGCATTTTGGCAATCAGGCCTTCCGACTGGCGTACATTCAAGCCGTCTTTGAGGATGTGTTCGGCGGCGAGTTTCTGGCTTTTTTCATCGGCCAATCCTAGGATCACCTTCGCGTGACCCACCGAAAGCCGGCCGTCCCGCACGAACGTCTGAACCGCGACGGGCAGCTTCAACAACCGGGTGGCGTTCGCCACCGCCGCACGGCTTTTGCCCACCTTCGTGGCAATCTCCTCCTGCGTGAGCTGAAACTGTTCCGCGAGTTGCGAGTAGCCCAGCGCCTCTTCCAGCGCGTTCAGATTCTCGCGCTGCAGATTTTCGATAAGCGCCAGTTCCAGCACCGACCGGTCATCCGCCTCGCGCACAATCACCGGCACGTCCGGCAGGTTCAAAAGCTGCGAAGCCCGCCAGCGCCGTTCGCCCGCGATCAATTCAAAATGTCCGTCCCGTTCACGCACGATCAGCGGTTGTACGATGCCCTGTTCGCGGATGGAATCCGACAGTTCCTTCAAGGCTTCGGGGGAAAAATCCTTGCGCGGTTGCAGCGCTGAAGCGCGGATTTTATCCAGCGGAACGCGCTGGACGCGCTCGCGATTGTCCGGCTCAGGCGATGGGGCAGGGGTGCTCGCGCCGGATTGGATGGGCGGCGCCGACACCGGCTGCGTCAGGGCGGTATTGCCGCCCAACAACGCGCCGAGACCACGTCCCAATGCAGGTTTTGCCATGCGAGCAGAGTGTCGCAGCCGGCGTCCAAAGTCAATTCAGTCCAACCCCGGGCAATATGAAGAAATGCATCCTTACCTGACTCCACTGACTCCAAGAGATTGGCCACAGAGGCACAGAGCACACAGAGGTGGATGGCATGAAGTGACGAATGATGCGTGACAAGCTGCCGGCAATCCAAGGGTTCGTGAATTCGCAGGGTTGAATAAGGTTGAAGAGCCCTGAAAAGGGTTTAAAAGGGGCTGAAAAGTCCGGAAGCGCGGTGGTTGGCAACCCACCTTTGCTGGGCTGCGGCGCGGCGGACGGATAACAAATTGAGACAGAATCAACAAAATTTTCAGAATTAAATTCTGTCAATTCGGTTAATTCTGTCTGTCCCCCCATCAGCAGTTCACCAAGGGTGCCACTCAGTGCAGGCTTGAAAAGTCACCCAAGGGACGCTTGAAGGTGGCGTTCGCCGGATGCACGACGAGCACATCGGCCGTGGCCCGGATGCTCTTCGAGGTCGCCGCAAACGGCAGGGCAACCACAAACACAACCGAGCCAAGAACGGTGGCGAGGAAGCAACCGGGCCGGACGATGGCCACATCACCCACTACATACAGAGAATTGTCATCCGACGCCCGGCTGGAATTCACACTGCCAAGACTGAGCGCCGCCAGACACACGATGGTCAGTAATTTTGATTTCATAGATTGCCTTTCATTTAGACAGTGCGCCTCGTCGCGATAGTTTTCAAGTTATTTGTCTTTTAAGCAGAAAGCCTTAATCTGGGCCGGTGAGCAAAAAGCATGAACGCATCACGGAAATGGCCGCGCAATTTTCCGTCGCCGGGGTGGATTCCCGTTACGCCGGCTATTTCGCGCTGTTCAACCAGCAGAAATTCTACGAGGCGCACGACATCTTGGAGAATTTGTGGCTGCCGGACCGGCAGGGCGCGAACGGGAATTTTTACAAGGGTCTCATCCAGCTCGCCGGCGCGTTCGTTCACCTGCAAAAAAACCGCCTGCGCCCATCGGCGGCGTTATTCAAGCTCGCCCAGGCCAACCTTGACCGGTTCCCGCCCGTCCATGAACAGTTGGATCTCGTCGGGGTGCGCGTTTTAATCCAAAGCTGGCTCAAACTGCTCGAAACGAACGATTTCAAGATCAACCCCTTAACCCCCACCCACCTTCCGCAACTGGGATTGATTCCGCCGCGCGTCTGACCAAAAAGCATCAGAGTTTGAAAAACAGTCCTTGACTGTTTTTATTATATTCTGTAAATTCTGTCGTGACAGAAATTAAAGAAATATGAATAAGTTAAGCCCGGCCGAACAAAAGTTCATCCTGCACTGGGGAGAGATGGGAACGAAGTGGGGTATCAATCGCACGGTGGCGCAGATTCACGCGCTCCTCCACATCTCGCCGCAGCCGCTCACGGCCGAGGACATCAGCGAGACGCTCGAGGTGGCCCGCTCCAATGTGAGCAACAGCCTGAAGGAACTGCAGGGCTGGCGCATCGTGAAGCTGGTCCATGTGATGGGGGACAAGCGCGATCATTTCGAGGCGTTGCCGGATGTGTGGGAAACGTTTCGCATCGTCCTGGATGAGCGCAAGAAACGGGAGATCGACCCCACGCTCGCGATGCTGCGCGAATGCATTGCCCGGGCCGAGGCGGATACTGAAACCGGAAAGTACGCGGCGCAACGGTTGCGCGACCTGGCCGGATTCTTCGAAACCACTACTGGCTGGTACGAGCAAATCCGCCGCTGGCCAACCAGCGCCCTGACCAAATTTGTGAAACTGGGCGACAAGATCCAGAACCTGCTTGGTCTGGGTGCATGAGCCGATTTTTTGTGAAGAGCGTGATGAAACTGAAATTTTCTGATCTCTGGCGATGGGACGGCACGATTGAGCGAGGTCCCTATCTATTTTGGGGGGTATTTCTCTTCGCTATAAAATACAATCTGGACCGGGTCATTGGAAATGTTTGGTTCGAGCAGAACTGGAGTTTTTTTCACCTGGACGCGCTACGTTTTTATCTTTGGCAGGCACCCATGGAGCAGATGCCGAAGGGGTATTATCTGACATTGCTGGCAGCGTCACTGCCTTTTTTGTGGTCGGGGCTGGGGCTAACCATACGCCGGTTGCGTTCGCTTGATTGGCGACCATGGTGGGTATTGCTTTTCTTCGTGCCGTTTTTGAAGCTGTTTTTCTTTTTATTGCTGTGCCTGCTGCCATCGCGGCAGTCGGCCAGACAAATGACGGACTTAAATGCTCAAAAATCACCAAGCCGTTTTGGCTCACTGATTCCCCGACACACCTTGGGAAGCGCGGCTCTAGCGGTGGCAATAACTGAGATTCTTGGGTTGTCGGCAGTCTGGTTGGGTACATCTATTCTGGGCAATTATGGCTGGACACTTTTTGCGGGACTGCCGTTTGCAATGGGCTTTCTCTCGGTGCTGATCCACACCTATCATGCGCCACGGACATTGCGTTCGAGCGTTTTGACGGCGATGGCATCCATTGGTCTTGCTGGTGCCGGTCTGTTGGCGGTTGCGATGGAAGGAGTGATTTGTCTTATCATGGCAGCACCAATTGCCCTGGCCATGGGAATTATTGGCGGCATCACTGGCTATCTGATTCAGGATACAATTTGGCGGCGGACACAGTCCGCGCGTTTGTTTTGTACACTATTTCTTGCGATTCCAACGGCGATGGAACTCGAGCACGCCGTTCCGCCCCCGCTGCCGGAGTTGAAAGTCCAGTCGTCCGTCATTGTCAATGCGCCCCCGGAAAAAGTGTGGAAAAATGTAATCAGCTTTTCACAACTGCCGCCACCAACCGAAGTCATTTTCAAGCTGGGCGTGGCCTATCCCATCCAGGCCGAAATAGAGGGCCAGGGTGTCGGCGCAATCCGGCGCTGCAATTTTTCGACGGGGCCATTCATTGAACCGATTGAGGTTTGGGATGAACCGCATTTGCTGAAGTTTTCGGTGACGCAAAATCCCGAACCCATGCAGGAATGGACACCATATCGGAGCGTTCATCCCCGGCATCTGGATGGCTATCTACAGTCTTGCGGCGGTCAATTCCGACTGGTGGCTTTGCCGGGGAACCGCACGCTGCTGGAGGGCACGACGTGGTACTATCATCACCTTTGGCCGGCGGGCTATTGGCAATTATGGTCGGATCAGATTATCCACACGATACACTTGCGAGTGCTCAACCACGTTAAGCAATTATCGGAGGCCAAATGAATAAAACCAACCGCATCATCCTCGCCGGTGGCAGCGGTTTTATTGGTACTGCTGTGGTCCGCGAATTTATCCGGCGCGGACGGGACGTCGTGGTGCTCACGCGCTCGCCGCGAACGCGGGCAGATGCCGTTTGCGAAGTCGCGTGGGATGCGAAAAAACCGGGTGAATGGGTTCAGCTTCTCGAGGGTGCGGAAGCCATCGTCAATCTTGCCGGGAAAAATATTAATTGCCCGCACACTCCGGAAAATTTGCGGGAAATCACGGCTTCGCGTGTGGATTCCGTTAATGCCATCGCCCAAGCGATGGCCCGGGTCCAGACGCCGCCGCGCGTCTGGGTGCAGGCCAGTGCCGCCGGTTTTTATGGCGACATGCGCGACCGTCTGTGCGATGAAACTGCGCCCAATGGCAATGATGCGCTCGCGCAGGTCTGCCGGGAATGGGAAGCGGCCTTTGCTGACGCAATTTTACTTAAAACCAGAAAGGTCACCCTGCGGACCGGCTTTGTGCTGGGACGCGAAGGCGGGGCGTTGCCGGTATTGGCCCGGCTGGCGAAAGTTTTTCTCGGCGGGGCGGCCGGCAATGGCCGGCAATATGTCAGTTGGATTCACATCGCGGATTTGGTGCAGATGTTTGTGGCTGCGGTCGAACGCGGGGAGTTATCAGATACTTTCAACGCCGTCGGCCCGAATCCAGTCACCAATGCCGGCTTCATGCGGGAATTGCGCCAGGTCTTGCATCGTCCTTGGAGTCCGCCCGTGCCGGAGTTGGCCGTGAAACTTGGCGCGTGGCTGATGCGGTCGGACCCGTCGCTGGCATTGTGCAGCCAACGGTGCACGCCCGTGAGATTTGCCGGTGCCGGATTTGATTTCAAGTTTCCCGAACTGCGTCCGGCTCTGACCGATTTATGCGGATGATTTTTTCAATGAGTTATGAATCATGCTCCAGCCATAATGGAAGAAGGACGGCGGACATTGAGCGAGGAGGGCAGGGCACGGCTGCTTTCGCGACCCGGTGAACCATTGTTTTTGGCGGGATGGGAACGGACGCTGTTTATCCATTTTGAAGTGGACGCCGCGCGGTTGCAGCGCGACGTGCCGTTTCCGCTGGATCTGCGCGATGGCCGGGCCTATGTCAGCCTCGTCGCTTTCACGATGCGCGACATGCGTTTCAGCTTTGGCGGTCCGGCCCTTTCCCTCCTGCTCAAACCGATAGCAACGCACGAATTTTTGAATGTGCGCACCTACGTGCGACACGGTGAAGAACGCGGGATTTATTTCCTGACCGAGTGGCTGTCGCACTGGCTGAGTGTTCAACTCGGCCCTTTGCTCTATGGGCTACCCTATCATTACGCAAAAATCCATTACCGTCACGAACACGAAAATGGCCGGCTGTCGGGTAGCGTAGTGTCGCGGAAAAACGGAAAACAATTTGCTTATGAAGCGCGCTGTGGCACCGGAGGCTTTGCCCCCAGCCAAAGCGGTTCCTTGGATGAATTTTTGACCGAACGCTATACGGCCTTCACCACCTGCGGTTCCACCCGCCGGTTTTTCCGGATCTGGCATCCGCCATGGCCGCAAACCAAGGCGGACGTCTCGGTCTTGGATGATTCGCTCCTGCCCGGTGCGTGGCCCTGGTTTGCCGGTGCCCGATTGACCGGTGCGAATTATTCGCCCGGCTTCACCGGGGTCTGGATGGGCCGTGCCCACCGGGTGAAGTAATGGAATGTTGTTGGATGCGCGAGCCATTCATGTTTTATTCAATTATATTCACTTTTATGAGCAAGAAGTGGTTCATGATCTTGGCGGGTGTTTTCCTTCCCATCCTCAGTGTGGTGGCGGCGCAAGTTGAATTGTCCTCATCGGAACCCTCGTATGGGGGGAAATCCCTGAGTTCCTGGCTAAATGCGTATGGTGCCGGACCGGGCGGCTACAAACCGAACCCGCAGGCTGATGATGCGCTCCGCCACATCGGGACAAACGCGGTGCCCTATCTCCTACGCCTGCTTTATGCCACAAATTACACTGGCATGGACAAGCCTTTCATGGCCGTCACTCCTCCGGCAAGCTGGGAGCATTGGAAGGCTTTTCTCGGTTTTCAAGTTCTCGGCTCCTTGGGCAAGGCGGCGATCCCCGAACTGGTTAAATTGGCTCATAAGCCGGACGCCACGGGCAGGTATTCGAGTCTCCAAGGCATGAAGGATATGACCTTGGTTGCCAGCATAGCCGACTGCAGCAGCACCTATGGGGCGGTTGACGACCCCCGCAGGCACCAGGGTGGATTGCAGCTCTTCACTACGCCTTTCTTGGAGGACGGCGACATCGCGGCACGGTCATTGGCGGCAATCGGCGCGGATGGTGTTGCGCCATTGTTGGAGTTGCTTGCCGATCCCAGCCCCGGCCTCAGAGTGCGTGCGGTTCAAGCCTTGGGATTGGTGGGCGGGGCGGCGGAACCGGCGGTGCCCGCATTGATAAGAACGCTGAATGACCCGAATCTGGATGTCCGGATCGGGGCGGCGGACGCTTTGGGAGGTATTGCCAGGCAGCCGGATCTAGCAATCCCGGCCCTGATTGCGGCGCTGACCGATCCAATGGAAGGCGTGGTTTACTATGCCGCCGTTTCCCTCGGCGAATACCGCGAGCGGGCCACCAACGCCATTCCGGCTCTGCTGCTGGATTTTCAGTCACCCGATTACCGCAATCGAGATTCGGCAGCTTTGGCCCTGGACAAAATCTCGCCGGAAATATGCGCCAAGGAAGTCATCCCGGTCCTGCTTCGCAAAATCAAGGACTCACGCGGGCGTCCACAGACTGGAGGTTCGCAGTCCGCCAACATGTCGTTGATCACTGTCAGTCAAATGAAGGATTCGGCGGCCGTGGTGATTCCGGCCATCATTGAGATGATAGGCGACACCAACTATAGTGAGATAGACCGAAACAACGCCGTAATCCTCTTGGGCGGGTTTGGTCCCGCAGCCGTGTCAGCCGTTCCCAAATTGAACGGTTTGACGAACGACCCAGACATTCAGGTGCGTGATCGGGCCGTTCACGCTTTGCAGAAAATTAAATCCAGCCCGATGCCGCTCTAGGCCAGGGCCTCGGCGAGAACTTCGGCCATGTGTTTCACGCGGATGGCGGCCAGGTGCTGCACCTGATGCCGGCAACTGGTTCCGGAAAGCACTACTGTGGTTCCAAAGGGCTGGTGCTTGATCTGCTCCATGAGCGGTTCGGCGATCTTCAGCGAAAGTTCGTACTTTGACTCCAGCATGCCGAACGCACCGGCCATGCCGCAGCAACCCGTGTCCAGCATCACTGTCGTACGGTTCGGCAGCCGTGAGGCGAGCCTCAGCGCGTTCTTCGTATTGGTTAACGCTTTGGCGTGGCAATGCGAATGAATTGCCACCCGTCCATGTTCGCGGTCAAATTTGAGCGCGGCCGGTTCCTGTCCCAGCAGGTTTTCGATGAAGTCCTCGAACAGGAAACAGCGTGCGGCAACCTCCTGCGCCCCGGGCAGGTTCAATTCGCGATAATCCTCGGCAAACATTGAATAGCAGGACGGTTCCAGAAAAATGACCGGCGCGTCGTCATTGGCGAGCAGCGCGAGGTTATGGCTGCCCAGCTTGTGCGCTTCGTCCAGATTGCCCTGGCTGAAAGCCGGCCGGCCGCAGCATTTGCGATCCCCGGCGAGAGCCACGTAATAGCCCGCGGCTTCCAGCACTTTCATCGCCGCGATGGCGATGTGCGGCTCGTGATAGCGCACGAATGTGTCATCCCAGAGAATCACGCGGCCCCGCAATCCGCTCGTGTCGTGCCGTCGTTTGTCGTACCAGCGGTCGAACCGCTCACGCGCATAGGGCGGCAGTTCGCGGGCACCGGCCAGCCCCGTCATTCTTCCGAGCAAATGACGGACGGAACGCGAATTAAAAAGCAAATTCGTCAGGCGCGGAAACAAACAGCCAATGCGCCCCAGCAGATCCGGAGAACTGAACAGGCGTTGTTGCAGTTTCAAGCCATCCTGTTTGGCGCGCGCATGCAGCAGTTCCGCCTTGAGCAGCGGCAAATTGACGTTGGACGGACATTCACTGGCGCAAGCGCGGCAGGAAAGGCAGTTGCTCAACGCATAATCGAGTTCCTCCGAGTGCAGCGGATCCGCGATCTCACGCTGCTCCAACGCCGCCCGGATCAGGTTCGCGCGGCCGCGCGTGGACATGCCCTCGTCGCCGGTGGCAAGATAGGTCGGGCACATCGTCGCAGTCTGTTTGCGGCAGCCGCCGCAGCCGTTGCACTGTTCGAGATTGGCGGCGAATGATTCATCCCGCGCCGCAAAGGCCAGCTGCGGCTCGAACGGCAGAACGAGGTTGCGGTCCGCGCCCGCCCGCAGGTGGTCGTCAATCTTGTAACGCCCGTTACCGATGATCTTGCCAGGATTGAAAAGATTGTTCGGATCAAACGACTGCTTGATCTCGCGCATCACCCGATAAAGTTCCTGGCCCACCTGTTGCCTGAGAAATTCCGTCCGTGCCATGCCCACGCCGTGCTCGGCGGCCAACGAACCCTTGAACTCATGGACCAGATCGGCCACCTCATCCGCGATCTGGCGGAACTTTTTGAGATCCTCGGCCGAATGCAGGTCCAGCACCGGACGTACATGCAGCAGGCCCGCCGCCGCGTGGCCGTAGAACGAGGCTTCCACCCCGACGCGCTGCATCAGGTCCTGGAGGCGGTTGACATACGCGGGCAGATCCTGTGGGCGCACGGCCGCATCCTCGATGAAACACGCGGGCTTCGCCGCGCCTTTGCAACTCGTGAGCAGCGAGAGACCGGCCTTGCGCATGGCCCAGACCAGGGCCATCTCCCGGTTGGATTTCAGGACTTTCCGGCGCAGGCCCAAGTCACGTTTTTCCAGTTGGGCCAGCCGGTTCGCCGCGTCCTCGAAAAATTCCACGATCAAAATCGCCTCGCACGGTTGCGCGTCCAGTTCCAGCAGGTCGCGTACGGCTTGAAATTCCCGCTGCCCGCGCGTCTGGTCGAACAACGGGCGGTCCACGTGTTCAATCGCCGCCGGTTGCAAATCAAGCAGCTCCGCGGCGGCCTGCATCGCCTCCGCCACGGACGCAAAAAAAATCAAACCCACGCCACGTTCCGCCGGCAACGGCACGATCTTCAATTCGGCTGAAAAAATTCCCGCCAGCGTGCCTTCGCTGCCGCAGAGGATCGGAATCAGGTTCCCGGGCTGCGCCGACGCCCGGGCCAGGCCGTAGCCCGGCCAGCGTTTCAATAGCCCCTCGGGAAACCGTTCGGTGATCTGGAGGGAATTCAGCGCCAGCAAATCCTCCACCAGGTGCCGCTGCTGGTGCAGTGATTCCAGATGCGGGCCAATGCGCGTGATCTTGCCATCGCACAGGATAAGCTCGATCTCGGTGACGTGCTGTCCCGTGGTGCCATAGACCGGCGTGTGCGCGCCGGAGGAATCGTTCGCGATCATCCCGCCCAGCGTGGCGCGGGAACTGGTGGCCACATCCGGCCCGAAACAGAAGCCATCCCGCCGGAGAAAATCGTTCAACTGGTCCAGCACCACTCCCGCCCCGACCCGCACGGTACGTTTCTCCAGGTTCAGGTCCCAGATTTGCTGGTTGTGCCGGGCGAAGTCCACGATCAGGCCTTCCCCGATGGCTCCGCCGCTCAAGCCGGTTCCAGCTCCGCGGGGTGTCACCGGCAATCCCGCGATCAGCGCCGCACGAACAATGCTCGCCGCCTGTTTGGCGTCCTGCGGAAAGGCCACCGCCGCCGGCACCACCTGGTACGGCGAGGCGTCCGTCGCATAAAGCTGGCGCGTGCGGTTGTCCGACGCCACCTGGCAATTCGCCGCATTTAAACTCGCCAACTGTTGGGTGGAAAGCACGGCCCAAGCCTATCGCCGTGAAAGCCGGTTGACAATTTCATTAAATCGTAGCATGAGTAAAACTTCGATGCGGCGTTCAAATGAATTTTTAAGGTGTGCGCCCGGTTCCAGCCGGGCGTCCCGGTGACTAAAGCGGGGCTTCCCGTCACGAAATCCGTTTTTTATCCAACGAGTCTTTATTCTTTATGTTTTTAGCCACGGCAAACAAGGCACAACGGTTGTTGCACCTCAGCTATGTTCACAATGTCACCGTGGCGGATATGGAGCGCGGTTACGAGGAATTGAAACCGATGCTGGCGGAATTCACGGACGGTTTCCGGCTGCTCTCGGACCTGGGCCGGGTCGAATCCGTTGACATCGCCTGCCTGGACATCATCGGACGCACCATGGAATTGATGGATCAGCATGGCTTGGAACTGATCGCGCGCGTGGTGCCCGATCCGGCAAAGGACTTCGGTTTTAAGATCATCGGCATATTTCATTACCCCAGCAATCCACCCATTATCTCCTGCGTGACCATGGAGGAAGCGGCGCGGGCCCTGGGATTGTGAAAAAATGCGGCGGTTGCCCGGCGGGGTAGGGCGCGTCACGGCACGGTATCACCACATAGGTAACACTTTTAGACGGGGGGATATTATCGACATTTCTGCCAAAAAACTGTGGTAAATATGAGCGAAACGGACGTCCGACCGCACCATTGACTTCCTCAGCAACGGCCCCTAAAGGTAATAACGACGGGGTTGTTGCTGAGGAAGTCAATGGTGCTCGCCAAGAGCGGCACTCTCCAGAATGCCTTTAAACAAAGGGGTAAGCGATGTTGCCGTCTAAAAGTGTTACCTATGTGGTGAGAACGTCCACACTCCGTGCGCGCCGTCGTCTGTCTGGCCAAGCCCGGCGCGTACGGAGTGACGCGCCCCACCTTTACGCCGCTCAAAAAGGGTGGGCCAATGCCGTTCTGATCCACTACTTTTTCGCCAAGACTTCGTGGACGATAGTAAGCAGTTGTTCTGTGGTGAACGGCTTGGGCAGGAACCCCTCAAGGTCGAATTCTCCCAAGACCCCTTCCACCTCCTTTTCAGAACCGCTGGTCAGGATGACCCGGATGTCCGGCCGGATTTTGCGCAGAACCCCAATGATGGCGTGCCCATCCATAAACGGCATCGCATGGTCGGTCATGACGAGACTGAAGGCGTTGGGGTTTTCACGAAAACGGGCCACCGCTTCGAGTCCGCTGGCAGCGGTGCTTACCAGATACCCATAGTTTTCCATGGCCGTCCGGGTGATGGCCAGGATGCTTTCTTCGTCATCCACGACCAGTATCCGTTCCCCCTTGCCGTTGGGTGGCGTGGCCAGGCGGACGGTCTCTGGCGCGGCCGGCAACACGTCGGCACAGGGCAGGTACACCTGGAATTCAGTGCCGGACTTGAGGTTGCTCCGCACGTTGATGAATCCGCTGTGGTTCTTGACGATGCTGTGACACGTCGAAAGTCCCAGGCCGGTGCCCTTGCCGGGCATTTTGGTCGTGAAAAATGGCTGGAATATTTTCCCCATCTGTTCCGGCGCGATGCCGGTGCCGGTATCCACCACACTGATGCAAACGTAATTCCCCGGGCGCGCCCCGGGCTGACGCGCCGCGGTTTCGGCGGTGAAAAGCTCGTTCCGCACCGCCAGCGTCAGCGCGCCGCCATCGGGCATGGCGTCGCGCGCGTTCACGCACAGGTTCATCAACACCTGGTGTATCTGCGTGGGGATGCCCGAGATCAGGCTGATGTCTTTCTCCGCCCGCACCGTGCAATCAATGGATTTTGGAAACGTATCGCCAATGATCTTGCCCATTTCCCTGACGAGCAGATCGGCATGAATCGGCGATTTTTCCGTCTGGCCACCCCGGGCAAAGGTGAGCATCTGCTTGATCATTTCCGCGCTGCGTCGGGCGCTGGTGCCCATCGTGCGCACCATGCTTTGAGCGTCGGGCGAGAGGTTCTCGTAGCCCAGGATGTCCACCCCGATCATGATCGGCACCAGGGTGTTGTTCAAATCGTGCGCGATGCCGCTCACCAGCACGCCCAGGCTTTCGAGCCGTTGGGACCGTAAAAACTGTTCCTCCAATTGCTTGTGCTCCGTGATGTTGGTATTGACGATGAGCAGGGATTTCGGGCGGTTCTGGTCATCGCGAATCACCGTACAACGTGCCTGAACCGTCACTGCGACCCCGCTTTTGGTGAATTCCTGCAACTCCCCCATCCATTCGCCGCGCGCCTCCAGGCATTTTTCCGCCTCGTGTATTTGCGGCGGAAGTTTGACCGGGTAAAGCAGTTGGCGGAAATTGCGGCCAATCGTTTCCGCCGCACTCCAACCGTAAATCCGCTCGGCTCCCTGGTTCCAAAAGGTGATCTTGCGGTCCAGGTTGCAGACGATGATCGCATCCTGCGTCTTGTCCAGCAGTTCGGCCTGCTCCCGGATTTTTTCCTCGGCCTGCCTCCGCTCACTCATGTCAATCTTGATGCCCACCATGCTGGCCGGCTTGCCCTCCGGATCATAGATGATCGAGGCCCGGTCAAAAATATGCGCATAGGAGCCGTTCCCCCGCCGCATCCGGTACTCGCTCCACCAGACCCGCCCGGCGCTGGCCAGCGAGGCCGACAATCCGGTGATCACCCGGCCCTTGTCGTCCGGATGAATGAAATCGAACCATTCTTCCGAGGTCATGCCCGACTGGCTCTCCGTGTGGCCGAAGGCCGCCTGGAAATTTTCACTGAACCACACGCGGTTGTCCTGCATGTCCCATTCCCAGACCACGTCATTCGTCGCCTTGGCCACGATGCGGAGGCGCTCCTCGCTCTGCCGCAGCGAGCGCTCCGCGTTTTCCAGCCGCAGGCGTTCACTCGCATTGCGCAGCGCACGGCGTACCGCGGCGATCAGCCGGTTGGGACGCTGCTTGAGCACGTAGTCCACCGCGCCATGCTTCAGGCTGTCCACGGCCACGTCTTCGCCAATCGTGCCGGAAAAAAAGACAAACGGGGTTTTCGGACGCAACGACTGCGCCGCCGTCAGCGCCCGCAAACCGTCATACGAGGGCAGCGTGTGGTCGGAAATGATCAGATCAAACTGGGACTTTTCCAGCGCCCCGGTGAATTCCTGCTCGGTTTTGGCCACTGTGAAATTACATTGCAGGCCACCCCCCCGCAGGATCTCCGCGACCAGCAAGTGATCGTTCTCGTTGTCCTCCAGGTGCAGCACGCACAGCCTGCGTTTCAGCAATTCGGTATCCATATTTATCGCGGCCAATTTGGCCCCATTTCAACTCCGTTTTAAAACTCCCGGTGGCGGCTCGTTGACGATGGCCCAGAAGAAGCCAATCTGCTTGACGGATTCCACGAACTTCGTGAAGTCCACCGGCTTGACCACATACGCGTTGACCCCGTACTGGTAGCTGCGCACAAGATCCTGTTCTTCGCGCGAAGAGGTCACCATGACCACCGGCACCGTCTTCAATACCGGATCTTCCCGCATGTGGCGCAATACTTCAAGCCCGTCCACCTTCGGCATTTTCAAGTCCAGCAGCACCACCACCGGCAGGCCGTTGGGGTGATCGGCATATTTGCCGCGATGAAAGAGATAATCCAGCGCCTCGGCTCCGTCGCGCACCACCACCACTTCGTTCGCCAGGTGGTGTTCCTCGAGCGCGGCCAGCGTCAGCTCCACGTCATTTTCATTGTCTTCTGCCAGTAATATGCGTTTCAAGACTGCCATGTTCATCCTGTGGTTGAGTGTTGGGTTTTCGGCATCGAAAAGAAAAAAGTCGCACCGTCATTGATCTTCCCCTCCGCCCAGGTCCGGCCGCCGTGGCGCGAGACAATCCGCCGCACATTCGCCAGTCCGATGCCCGTGCCCTCAAATTCGTCCGCGCGATGCAAACGTTGGAACACGCCGAACAGCTTGTGCACATACTGCATGTCAAATCCCACCCCGTTGTCGCGCACAAAAAAAACCAGCTCGCCGTTGGATCCGTCCTGGCACCCCACCTCGATCTCCGCCGGGGTGCGGGTGCGGGTGTATTTGACCGCGTTTCCAATCAAATTCATCCAGACCTGCCGCAACATCGCCGGATCCGCCTGCACCTCGGGCAGCGGCCCGATTTTCCATATGATCTCGCGGTCTTGCACGTCGTTTTTGGTCGCCGCCACCGCCTCCTCCAGCAGCGAGTTTGATGCCACCCGGGTATGCCGCATTTCCGCGCGGCCCATCCGGGAAAACACCAGCAGGTCATCAATCAGGCATCCCATTTCACGCGCCGAATCGGCGATGATGCCCAGATAACGGCGGCTGCGGTCATCCAGCTTTTCCTGCGTCTGCTTCTTCAGCAGATCCACAAATCCGTCAATATGACGCAGCGGCGAGCGGAGATCGTGCGAGACCGAATACGAAAAGGCCTCCAGTTCGCGGTTGGTCATCGCCAGTTCGTTCGCCTGCTGGCGCAGGCTTTCATTGAGCTGCTTGAGCATCTGTTCCGCCATTTTTCGCTCCGTCAGGTCGCCCGTCACCTTGGCGAAGCCCAGCAAACGGCCGCTCGCATTGCGAATCGCCGTGATCACCACGCGCGCCCAGAATTGTGAGCCATCCTTGCGGACGCGCCAGCCTTCATTTTCCGAGCGTCCTTCCGCCTCCGCCTGGGCCAGTTGCTGTTCCGGAAACCCGCTCACGGCAACATCCGGCGGATAGAATCGCGAAAAATGCCGCCCCAGGATCTCCTCCGCGCGGTATCCTTTGATCTGCTCCGCTCCCCCGTTCCAACTGATCACCCGTCCCGTCGCATCCAGCATGATGATCGCATAATCCTTCACGTTTTCCACCAGCAGACGCAGCCGTTCCTCGCTTTCCCGCAGCAACTGCTCGAACTGCCGCCGTTCCGTGATGTCCGTCGAAATGCCGGCCATGGCGTAAATCTCGCCCGTCGCATTGCGCAGCGGAAACTTCACCGCCAGATGCGGGTGCGGGCCGTCGGGGTACATCACCGTTTCTTCAAATTCCACCGCTTTTCCCGCGCCCAGTACTGCTTTAAAATGGCCTTCCGCCGCCGCGGCCAGTTCGGGTTTCGAGATGTCAAAAGCCGTTTTTCCCTTGATCTCCGGCCGGGAAAAGCCCGTCACTTCTGCGAACCGCCGGTTCACGAACAGATAGCGTCCGGCCAGATCCTTCATGAAAATGATGGCCGGCGTGTTGTCCAGGATCGCTTCCATGATGCCCTCGCTTTTTTTGATCTCCCGCTCCGCCTGCTCCCGCAATCGCAAGTCGCGTTGGATGATGAAAAAAGCCAGCAAACCGGCCGCGCACGCCAGCAGGCTGCTGGTCACCACGATAACCGTGTTCAGGCGCGCGCTTTCCCGGGCTGCCTCCTGGCGTTGACCGAGCAGGGCGTTTTCATTCTCCCGCATCTCTGCAATCACCTGCCACACCCGGTTCATCAAATCTTTCCCCTGACGCAACGCCACCGCCTCTGCCGCCGCCTGCATCCCTTGCGATTGGCGCAAGGCGATCCGGCTGTTCAGCACCATCAGCCGTTGCCGGATCAACGGCTCCAACTCATCCAGGCGACGCTGTTCTGCCGGATTGTCCGCCGTGAGCTGCCGCATCTTTTCCAGCCAGCCGCTGACCTGGGCCTGGGAATTGGTGCAATCCTGCAAATATTTGTTGTCGCCCGTCAGCAGATACGCCCGCTGGTCTGTCTCTGCGTCCGTCAGGATGGCCAGGCCCGATTCCAAAGTGCCCATCACCTCGTAGGTGCGCGCGACCCAGTTCTGGGTGGCCACCAGATTGGTGGTAGTGTGATAAGTTAGAAACCCGATGCTAACAAGCATCAGCAAGGAAATCGCAATGCCGACCCCAATTTTGCTCTCAATGGAAGTTTTCTTCATGCCGTAAACCCGGAACGAGACCGACAAGGCTACCTGAAATATGCCTCTTAAGTCTTGAAAGGCAAGTTCTTAATTCGTTGTGGTTGCATGTGAATCGTTCAGGCACCCCATCAGCCAAGCCCCAAACCCATGCCCCGCAAACTCATCCGTTTCAGCCGTCCCATTGGACCCATACGCCCCTGAGAAGGCAGGCTGAGAATCCGCAGGTTGCACCCTCAAGGCCTCGTTCAAGTTCCGCCTCCTTGACAGATGTAATCGCCATGGTTACGTTGAGGTGTGATTGCATGAGAACCAGTTGCCGTTTTGCCATGGCCGTCCACGTGCTTGCCGTTCTGGCATACCAGGAGGGCGATCGGGCCACTTCCGCCTATCTGGCGTGCAGTGTTAACACGAATCCCGTGATTATCCGCCGCCTGTTGCTGTCGTTGCAGAAAGCCAGACTGGTGGACACCACCAAAGGTGCCGGAGCCGGTTCCCGGTTAAGCCGCTCTCCACAGCGGATTAACATGGCGGAAATCTACCGGTCCGTCGAGGCCGTGGAATCATTTTCCTCGCCTTCACGAAAACCCAAGGCGGACTGTCCGGTGGGCAGTTGCATCCTTGAAGCCTTGGCCGGCATTTTCGACTCCGCCCAAAAAGCCATGGAACAGGACTTGGCCAAGACCACTCTCGCCGACGTGATCCACGCGGTGAAATCGTCGGGCGCCTGCTCCGGAACGAAAGCCATTTGACGTCCGTTTTTTTTGTGCAATAGTGTAACTATAACTGTTACATATAGCGAATAAAGAAAGGCGAAGAAGAATATGAAAGCAACCGTGGAAATCAATGAGGCGAACTTCGAGAGCGAAGTAATCCAGTCCAAACTGCCCGTCCTCGTGGACTTTTGGGCCGAATGGTGCGGACCTTGCAAAATGCTCGCGCCGTTGCTCGACGAGATTGCCACCGAACTGGCCGGCCGCGTGAAGGTCGCCAAGATTGATGTGGACACCAATCCCGTCCTGGCCGCGCGCTATGGCATCCAATCCATCCCGACGCTGCTCTACTTTGTCGGCGGCGAAATACGGGATCAATCCGTCGGCGTCACTGGCAAACGGGCGATTGTTGCCCGGCTCGAGAAGCTTGCCGTGCCGGCTTAAACCAAAAAACCATAACTGCGCCAGTCAAGCTGGCGGGAAAAATATGAATACAACCAATATCTTTCAAGAACGCCGGGCCGTCGGACTCGTTCGCGCTTTTGGCGAGAGCGATTTTGCGGTTGCCGGGTCAGCGGTGCAAGCAGAGGTTGATGATGACGAATTGCTCGACAGCTATTCCCGGACCATTGCCCACGCTGTGAAAAAGGTCGGACCGGCCGTCGTCAACATTCGTGTCCAGGGCTCCGGGCACAACCAGCGGCCCGGAACGGAATCCGGCGGCTCCGGCTCCGGCTTTGTCATCGCGCCCGACGGCTTTGTGCTGACCAACAGCCACGTGGTGCACGGTGCGCGCAGCCTGGAAGTCACCCTCGCAGATGGCCGTGCCTTTGCGGGCGTTTTGGTGGGCGAAGATCCCGAAACGGATCTCGCCATCGTCCGCATCAATGCCCCCCATCTCACCCATGTGCATTTCGGAGATTCAAAATCCATCCGCGTCGGACAAATCGCCGTTGCGATCGGTAGCCCGTTCGGCTTTCAGCAGACCGTGACCGCCGGCGTGGTGAGCGCCCTGGGCCGTTCCATGCGCTCCCAGTCCGGACGCTTGATTGATAATGTGGTCCAGACCGATGCCGCGCTGAATCCCGGCAATTCCGGCGGCCCGCTTGTCAATTCACGCGGTGAAATCATCGGCGTGAACACGGCCATCATCCTGCCGGCGCAGGGGATCTGTTTCGCCATCGCGAGCAACACCGCCGAATTCGTCGCCGCCTGGTTGATCAAGGAAGGCATCATCCGGCGCAGTTGGATCGGCGTCGCCGGTCAGAACGTTCCCATCCATCGGCGGGTGGTCCGGTTCCACCGGCTCGCGGTGGATCACGGCGTCTTGGTGACCGGCATCGAACCCGGCAGCCCGGCCAGCCGGGCCGGTTTGCGCGAAGGTGACGTGATCGTCTCGTTCGCCGGCGAACCGGTTTCCGGAATCGATGAATTGCTCCGGCACCTGGTGGCCAACGTCATTGGCGTGCCTTCATTGATCACCGTCATCCGGCACACGGAAAAACTGGTCCAAATGGTCACGCCGGAGGAACTGGTCCGCGACAACCAAAAAAACTGATAAAATCTCATGAAAAATACATTCGACACAAATTATCGTACCGATACAAAAAAGCTTCGGATTCCCTCCGTCCGTCTCACGGCTCCGCGCCGGTCGCGGTCATCGCGCACGACGGCGGTTCTGCCCAGTGCCACCGCCTCCATCGCGGTGCTGGACGCGCCCGCGCCGGTCGTGTCGGAACCCGTTCCCACCGAATCGCTGCGCGGTGACACCTTGCTGCTCTATCTCCGCGAGATCGGGCAGGTGAAGCTGCTGACAGCCGAAGAGGAAATCACCCTGGCCCGGCGCGTGAAGCGCGGTGATAAGCAGGCGCGGGAACAGATGATCACCGCCAATTTGCGGCTGGTGGTGAAAATCGCGCGCGAATATGAGGGGCTTGGCCTACCCCTGTTGGATCTCATCAATGAGGGCAACATCGGCCTCATGAAAGGCGTCCAGCGCTTTGACGCCAACCGGGGCGCCAGGTTTTCAACCTACGCGTCCTGGTGGATCAAACAGGCTGTTCGCCGGGCGCTCTCGAATCAATCCAAGACGATCCGGTTGCCGGTTCACGTCGTGGACAAGATGACCCACATTCGGAGGGCCGAAGTGAAGTTGCGCGACATCTTTGATCGCGAACCGACCGATGAAGAGGTGGCTGATAACCTGGGACTTGATGCCCGGCGTATTCGCCAATACCGCGAAGCGGCGCGGACGCCGGTGTCGCTTGATTCCCCCGTGAGCACCGAGGATTCCACGTCCATCTCGGAGCACGTGGCCGATGCCAATGCCGCGGCCCCATTCGACGACCTGGTCAGAAACAATGACAACGCCTTGATGCAAGAAATTCTGGCCACGCTGGACGCGCGGGAAAGCCGTCTTTTGTCCATGCGCTTTGGATTGGATGACGGCCGGCCGAAAACCCTCGAAGAGGTGGGTGCACGGCTCGGCGTCACCCGTGAGCGCGTCCGCCAAATCCAGGAGGAAGCCTTGCAGAAAATGCGCGTCAAAATTGACAAGCGGGAGCAGGCATCAACCGGCGCACTTTGACCCTCGTTATGGGGCGCGGTTCTGCGATCCGCAGGGCGCCGCCAAGCCAGCCGCCAATGCGACTAGGAACATGAGTGCCAACTCCGTTTCCTGATCCGGAGGAATAGCCGCAGGTATAAACCTGCGGCGCGTGGAAAGTAATCTCGACCGCGGCAGGATTGCGCGCCGCAGTCGCTGGTTTGGCCCAAGGCCCTACAATAAGTTGAAAGGCACGTTCAGATGATTCAGATGAAATGAACATGCTGGCTGCCGTGGGATTCAACCAGCGGGAAATTCCGGTTAAAGTGACTTTCTGGTTTCAAAACTAATTTTTTTCGCAATAATAAGGCGGATCACATGAGTCATTATTGCCTGGATTTATTTCTTGAGTCTCGTTTTTCGATGGGACGCAGTCATCACACCATTCAAGGGTTCGGCTCTGCTTCCGGGAACAGGTAAAAACAGTTCGTTCGCAACATGAACAACAAATCAAATGGAAAGTCTCCGTTAAGCTGCCTTTTTGCCGTCATTATCCTGGCGGTTGGAATCTGTTCCGCAAGTGCGGACGATGAAAAATGGCGGGACCCGGCCTGGCAGGATGCGATGTGGGCGCAGCGCGGTTGCAATGCAGATGAGCGCGGCCAATGGTTTCGTGACGCCAAATTCGGTGCTTTCATCCATTTCGGGGTTTATTCCGAACTGGGCGGCTTCTGGCACGGGAAACAATACGATCCGGCGGAACAGATCATCGGTCTGGGTGACCGGCATGAGGTCATTCCGCTGGACGAATATCGGACGGAGGCCGCCGGGAATTTTAATCCGGCGAATTTTAATGCGAAGGAATGGGTTTCGATGATCAAGGCGGCCGGCCAAAAGTACGTCATTGTCACGACCAAGCATCACGATGGCTTTTGCATGTTTAACACGGCGACCACCAGCAACAATGTCGTGGCCGCCACGCCGTTCGGGCGCGACGTCATCAAGGAACTGGCCGATGAATGCCAGCGGCAGGGTATCGAGTTTTGTCCGTATTATTCGATCGGCGACTGGACGGCGGCAAAAGTGGAGGCGCCGGGATTCAAAACCTATGGCGATTACATGCGCGCTCAACTGAAAGAACTGCTGACCAATTACGGCGGAATCAAAATGCTGTGGTTCGACAATTACTGGTACGTTGACAACCAGTGGCAAAATGACGAAGCGCATGCAAAGGAACTTTATGCGTATGTACGTTCACTAAGCCCCAACACGCTGGTCAATGACCGGTGCGGCGGTGGCGCATTGTCCACCGATGGCGACTATACGACGCCGGAAAACCAGTTGAAAGGCTCGTTGCAGAAGCGCTACTTCGAGGTGGTGATGACGGACACGGACGACGATAACTGGGGCTGGGTCCGCACCGCGCGAAACTATCGCAGCCCGGCGGAATTGATCCAGAACCTGATTGATTGCACGAGCAAGGGAGGCAATTTCGTGCTCAATGTCGGTCCCACAGCCTCCGGCGAGTTCCCGCCGGAGCACAAGGCCATCTTGCAAGTCATGGGAAAATGGCTGGCGACGAACGGCGCAGCCATTTACGGCACGGAACCCGCGCCGGAATGCGAAGTCAATCCGCAGCCGGGCCTCAAATGTTATGCAACCAAAGCCGGGAACAGCGTTTACCTGGAGTTTATCCACTGGCCGGATGGAGCCCAGCCGGCTTTGATCACCGTTCATCGGAAAGGTTTTATCAGTGCTGGTGTTTTGGACTCCTCGCTGCCTGCCGTTCAGATCCAGTCCACGGCGACAAACGACGTGACCCTCTTTTCGATTCAAAAGCCGGCCAAAGTTAATCCTTACGCTACGGTGGTCAGGCTGACTTTTAAAAGCGGCAATCAGGATTGACCATCTCTCTTAGCCCGCGCGATCGGATCACCGAATTTGCCATCGCACGTCGAATCATTGATAAATGCCGGACCCGGGGGAATGAGCAACTACGGCAGATGACAATAACATTGGTGGATTCTTTTTCAGAGGCGTGGGGTAGGGCGCGTCACTCCGTGCGCGCCGGGCTTGGCCAGGCAGACGACGGCGCGCACGGAGTGACGCGCCCTACCAGTCGCCTTATGTGCCACCTCGGCCTGCCTCCTCAGTCCACCAATTGGCAATTGGCAACCGGCAATGAGTCGCCCTCCCGACAATCCGCTTGAAACTTCGCGTCTGAAACTTGAAACTTCGCCCACATGAACCGGATTGTTGAAAAGTTTGCCCAGTTGAAGAAAATCGGTAAGAAAGCTTTTGTCGTTTACATCGGTGCCGGGGATCCGAACCTTGCGGCCACGCAACAACTCGCCTTGGTCTTTGATCGGGCAGGGGTGGACGTCCTTGAACTAGGCGTGCCCTTTAGCGATCCGCTTGCCGATGGACTGGTGAACCAGCTCGCGGCCCAACGCGGTCTGGAATCAGGCACCACCCCGCCCAAGCTCTTGGCGACGATTACCGCCATCCGTCAAACCTCGCAGATACCCATCGTTCTCTATATTTACTTCAATCTCATTCACAAGGTGGGTCTCGAAAAGTTTATCGCGGATGCCGCCAAGGCCGGGATTGACGGCCTGCTCGTCCTGGATCTGCCGCCCGAAGAATCAGACAACTACGAGGCACTGATGAAACAGGCCGGTCTCTGCCACATTTACCTCGTTGCGCCGACCACCCCGGAAGACCGCATGGCCCACATTGTCAAACGCGGCAGCGGATTCATCTATTATATCTCGCGCGAAGGCGTCACGGGCATGCAAACCCAGGTCGCCTCCAATCTCGAGTCGCAGGTGGCCAGAATCCGGACGCACACTGATCTACCCATCGCCGTCGGTTTCGGCATCTCCAATCCCGCCCAGGCCAAAGCCGTCGCGCAGACGGCGGACGGTTGCGTGGTGGGTAGCGCCATCGTGAACCAGATCGCCGAACACGGCCAATCACCTGAACTCGTCGCCAAAGTCGGCGCGTTTGTGAAGTCCCTGGCCGAGGCGGTCAAGACCGCCTGACCGGTGCCAATTCAATTGCCGGGCGATTGCGGTTGGACCTGCGGGCCTTGGTTTGAATCGCTATGAGCCTGCAGCTGGGACTGCCTTCGCGCCTGCATGGCGGCATATTTTTGTTGGGTCGCCTGGATTTGTTCCGGCGTTGCTGGTGTGCCGTTGTCTGATCCACCCAAGGTCATGTCGGGCAACGAAAGAATATCGGCCGCCTCCAGCATGGCGGTTTGCTCCTCCGGGTCTTGAGCGGTAGCCGCGTCGGCTTTCAGAGTGGGAATGGCATCGGCGCTGCCGAACTGTTTGGCAGCTTCAATAGCCGCCAGCCGCACCGTCTTGTCTGGGCTGGTCAGATCGTTCAGGATGGCCGTCAGAGACGCGGCATCATTATTTGCAGACAGATCCTGAAGGCGCTCAACTTCAGCATCAACGGCCGCCTGATGTTCTTCCGGAGTCATCGGGTTGCTGACAACCGGTATCCGGGCCCGCTTCGCCAGGGACGCCGCCTGTGATGTCACAATGGTTGAAACCACCTTCTTGGGACCGGAATCTGCCGACAACTCCGGCTTCGTCAGGGCTCGTTTCAAAAAAAACAGCATGCCCAAAGCCACCAGCACCGATAAGAACAGCGCAAAAACGAACTTCGGTCTCATAATCCTGTCCGGGGCAATCTATGCAAATCTAAGCCATCTTGGCACCCAAGACGGCGGGTAGGGCGCGTTACTCCGTGCGCGCCGTCATCTGTCTGGCCACAAGCCCGGCGCGCACGGAGTGACGCGCCCTACCTTTACGCTTTGGAAAAAGAACCCGCCAATGTCATTGTGATCCGCCACCAGGCGGCATCTGATTTGATGATCTGGCGACCAGGATGTTCCTCAATCAAGGTAGGGATTGGTACCGACTCCTTGACCTGATGTGGTTATGGTGCCGACAACCTGTGACGTGTTCTCGTTATTGTAAGTGGTACCGCAATAATTTACATTGAACGATTCATTTTCAGTCCATTTGGGCTTCGCGGGATTGCGGTTCTCACTATAGTTCGAGATATTCGGGCCATAAGAAAAAAGGTCGGTATCGGCGGACTGATTGGAGGTGTTTTGGTAGTACAGCTCAAAATAAGCCGTGGTAGCTTGCTTATATGTGTACGTAACTGGGGGTTTTCCGTTGTACGATCCGGTGGATGGACCATCCTCATTAAACCATTCGATGTTAAAATAAGCGGTTACCGTCCCGTTGGTCACCCCGTCACCGGCGTAAAACAGCACGTTCGTTCCGGTTTTATCGGCCACAATGAGCTGATCAGCCACCCAATCGAACTCCAGTCGCGCGCCCGCCGCCTGCCAGCCGGCCGGATCGTTGGTGGACCAGCCGGCGAACATGGCCAACAATGTCTTGTTGGTGGCCTTCACATTCCCGGTGTGGTATGTGTTCACGTCATTTTTTGTGGTGGACGTTCCATTGGTGGTGATGGTCAACGTGATATTGATTGTGCTGTAAGCCCTTGTTGTTCCAACGATCGTGACCGCTCCGGCACTTGAATTCCATAAAACAAGCATGACCGCGAGAGCCAGGGTGGAGATAAACGTTTTCATCATATTGATTCGGTTGTTTAGTGATTGAGTCCTTATTTCAATCCAGCGTGAGGAAACCTCATCCAAGTTTTGCAATTTTTCGTGGAAAAGGATGATTTTGTCAATCAATTTCTGGGCGGTATGACATAAATTTCCAATCAGCCGGCCCGTTTTCAAAAGCCACGCATTCACAGGCTTGCCAGAGGCTTTTTGAAGGTGTTTAATTCTGTCTCCGCCGACCAAGGGAATTTCGCTTGAAATGAAAACAAAATCTGACCACAAAGACCGTTTCGTCGTCATCATGGCGGGCGGCCGCGGTGAACGTTTCTGGCCGTTGAGCCGCGAGAAACTGCCCAAGCAACTGCTCGCGCTGCTCGGCAAAAAGTCCTTTTTGCAAGAAGCTGTCGAGCGCGTGCTGCCGCTCGTGCCCGCCAAGAACATTTTTGTCATCACCAACGGGGCGCAGTTGCCGGAAGTCCGCAAACAGCTCCCCAAAATCCCCAAGGACAATCTCGTGGCCGAACCGGTCGGCCGCGACACCTGCGCCGCCGTTACCCTCGGCGCGGCGCTGGTCGGTGCGCGTTCCACGACCGGTGTCATGGCCGTCCTGCCGGCGGACCACGTCATTCCCGACGTGAAGAAATTTCAGCAGGTTTTGTCGGACGCCTTCGATGTCGCTGCGCAGGGCCAGGCGATCGTGACCATCGGCATCAAGCCGAACGAACCCGCGACCGGCTACGGCTACATCCACACCGGAGCGGAACTGCCGACGCCCTCGGGCGCCAAGAAAACGAAGACGACCTTTTTCAAGGCGGAAAAATTCGTCGAGAAGCCAAATTTCGAGACCGCGCTCGAATACGTCAACAGCGGCCAGTATCGCTGGAACGCCGGAATGTTCGTCTGGAGCTTCATTACCGTCACGAACGGATTGGAGAAGCATCAGCCGGAAATGTTCGCCGCCTGCCAGCGTTGGTTCAAGGTCGCCAACCAGCCCGCCAAACTCGCGAAAGTTCTGGCCAAGGAATATCCGGAAATCAAAAAAATCTCGATTGACTACGCGCTGATGGAAAAGGCTCAAAACGTCATCGTGGCCGACGGCGCGTTTGAATGGGACGACCTCGGCGCGTGGCCGGCTTTGGCCCGGCATGTCAAGCAGGACGCCGAAGGCAACGCCGCCGTCGCCGATTTCATCCATGTGGACGCCGCGCGCAACATCATCTACGACGCCCGCACCAAAAACCGCACGCCGATAGCCGTGGTCGGTTTGCGCGATTCTATTTTGGTGCAGACCGATGACGCGGTGCTTCTAGCACATAAAAGCCAGGCACAAAAAATCAAGGAACTCGTCAAAAAACTGGCCGAGGACGGCAGGTTGAAAAAACTGGTGTAATTAAAATTAGGAAGAGAAAAGATATGAAGGCGACTCGTTGGGCTGTTTGCTTAATGGCACTCGCAGGGTTTGGGTTTGGTTGTTGTACGGAACCGGATAAAACGGATTTTCTGACGGGCAATGAAAAGATGCAGCCAGGCAAGTATCTTGAAAAATGGTGGACGGCCGGGCCGATCGACAAGCAGACGGTGTCAAAACTTTATATCGAGCCGATCAATGTGGCCCGGATTCAGGATGCTCCCAATATTTCCGCCCTGTATGCCTCGAATTTTCTGGCCCAAACCATTGCCTATGACATCCGGGCTAGTTCCAGTTTTGTGGTCGTGAGCAATTCTTCCGAAGCCACGGCCAAAGTAACTTTGGCGATCACTTATATGAGTCCGGGCAGCGCGGCGGGTCGGGAATTCGCGGGTGAGTTCGGAATGGGTGATTCAATCGTTCAACTGGAGGGCAAGGTCACGGATGCCAGCGGCAAGGATATCGCGTGTTTTGCCCATCGCCGGGTGGATTCTGGTTCCGCTGGCTTTGAAGACCTGGGTGGCGATGTTGGCCAAAGGCTGGTACGGCGTTCGCTGGATTACACTTGCATCAAATTTGTCAATGAATTGAAGGCCGCAACTAGCCCGTAAGGCGGATGGGAGTGTTTGACGCTGCCAGCCCGATTTTTCTTCAGACTCAAGCTTGACCTTTTCGTCCCGTAAGGCAAGCTATACGGCTATTTTAGATCCTATGCTGCACATTAGAAATATCGCCATTATCGCCCACGTCGATCACGGGAAGACCACGCTCGTTGACTGCCTGCTCAAACAATCGGGCACTTTCCGCGAAAACCAGCACGAATCCCAGGAGGAACGCCTCATGGATTCGATGGACCTGGAAAAGGAAAAGGGCATCACCATCCGTGCCAAGAACGCCGCGTTCAAGTACAAGGATTTCAACATCAACATCGTGGACACCCCCGGCCACGCGGATTTCGGCGGCGAAGTGGAACGCATCATGAACATGATTGACGGCGTGCTACTCGTGGTGGATTCCTCGGAAGGACCGCAGGCCCAGACGCGCTTCGTGCTGCGCAAAGCCCTCGAAGCCGGCGCCAAGCCAATCGTGGTCATCAACAAGATTGACCGTGAAAACGCCAATCCAAAAAAGGTGCTCGACCTCGTCTTTGAACTGTTCATGTCCTTGAACGCCACGGACGAACAGCTCGATTTCCCGTTCATCTATTGCTCCGCCAAGCAGGGCTACGCCAAGGTGGAACTCGACCATGTCAGCGGCACGATGGAACCGCTGTTCGACGCGATTGTGAAGCACATCCCGTCGCCGCGCGCCAAGGCGGGTGATGGTTTTCAGGTGCTCGTCGCCAATCTGGATTACAACGACTATGTCGGCCGTATCGCGTTCGGCAAAATTGTCGAAGGCAAGGTGAAGGTCGGCGATCCCGCCATCTGCCGTCACGGCAGCGGCAAAATCACGAAAAACAAAATCACGGCGATCTATCATTTCGAGGGCATGAAGCGCATCGAAATCACGGAAGCGCACGCTGGCGACATCGTGGGCCTCGCCGGTTTTGAGGACGTGTTCATCGGCGAAACGATTTGCGATTCCGAATTGCGCGCCACGCTGCCCTACATCCCGATTGATCCGCCGACCATCCAGATGGAATTCGCCGTGAACGACGGCCCGCTGGCCGGCCAGGAAGGAAAACTCGTCACCGCCCGTCACATTTGGGACCGCCTCGTTAAGGAAATCCGTACGAACGTCGCCCTGCGCATCGCGCAGACGAGCGACCCCAAAGTTTTCGCCGTCAGCGGCCGCGGCGAAATGCAGATCGCCATTTTGGTCGAGCAGATGCGCCGCGAAGGCTACGAAGTGCTGGTTTCCCGCCCGGAAGTGCTCTGGAAAAAAGGCCCCGCCGGCGAACTGCTCGAACCGATCGAGAAATTGTTCGTGGAAATCCCGAGCGAAAACCTCGGCACGATCATGGAAAACCTTTCCGGCCGCAAGGCGCAGATCACGAACATGAACCACGTCGGCAACCAGGTCTCCGTGGAAGCGCTCGTGCCCATGCGCGGTCTCATCGGTTTTGAAACCGACCTCGTCAACTCCACCAAGGGCATGGGCGTGATGAGCCATCTGTTCCATGAATACGGCCCGGACTGCGGTGAAATCGCGGCGCGCAAGAACGGTTCGCTCGTTTCGATGGACAACGGTGAAGCCACCAATTACGCACTCAACATGGTGCAGGAACGCGGACGTTTGATGGTTGAGGCCGGCGATGCCATCTACGTCGGCATGATCGTCGGAGAGAATGCGCGTGAAAACGACATTCCGGTCAATCCGGTGAAGGAAAAGCGCCTGACCAACATGCGTTCACAGGGTGACGGCAAAGGCATCCAGCTCGCCCCGCCGCTCAAGCTCTCGCTGGAACGCGCCTTGGAATACATTGACGTGGATGAATTCGTGGAAGCCACGCCCAAGAGCCTGCGTCTCCGCAAAAAAGTCCTCGACGAAGCCCTGCGCCGCCGGAGCGAAAAATCCCGCGTGATCAAATTCGTGCAGGAATAAGCGGTTTGTCTTTCAAAATCCCCTTCCGCAAGGAGGGGGATTTTTTTGTTCCTGCATTTGGCGCTTGGCACCTGTGCCGCGTGAATCTAGTTTGCCGCCATGTTTCGACCGTGCATTGACCTCCATGAAGGCAAAGTAAAACAGATCGTCGGCGGTACGCTCGGCGATTCCGGCTTGCGCACGAATTTTGTCTCCACCCGGCCCGCCGAGTGGTTCGCGGAACTGTACCGGAACGACGGCCTGGCCGGCGGACACGTCATCATGCTCGGCGCGGGGAATGAAACCGCCGCCCGTGCCGCGCTCGCCGCCTATCCCGGAGGCTTGCAGATCGGCGGCGGCGTGAACGCCGCGAACGCCCGCGAGTGGCTGGATGCCGGCGCGTCGCAGGTCATCGTCACCAGTTGGGTCTTCCGCGAAGGCCGCGTGGACTGGGCGCGGCTGGATGAACTCATCAAGGCCATCGGCAAAGACCGGCTGGTGCTGGACCTTAGTTGCCGCAAACGCGGGGACGATTATCTGGTGGTCACCGATCGCTGGCAGAAGTTCACCGAACTGGTGG
>FTAN01000055.1_pt1 | contig 48457 bp, 39 predicted proteins | sample 1639101 | NCBI WGS metagenome assembly FTAN01 (sample SAMEA3914812, study PRJEB12502) | metagenome | biome: forest; material: soil | place: Canada | collected 2011-07-07 | depth 0.1 m | reverse complement strand
GTCGCGCTTGACACTACTCATAGCAGTGCGGCGCCCCTCCGCCGCTTTCGCGCGCACCGCCGAAGAGACAAGCCATTTGTGCCTCGGCCCGGTGTATGGCGTTCCCCGGTATGGCCCGCCGGCCTCCGCTCGAAAGCCTTTTTAAGGGCTATTCAACCTTATTCAACCCTGCGAATTCACGGACGCTGAGTCGCCGTCACGTGTCACACATCACTCGTCACTCCGTAACGTCTCTGTGCGCCCTGTGCCTCTGTGGCAAAATCCCCGAAAAATTAAGGCCTATTCAACCCTGTTCCACCTTATTCAACGCTACGCGTTAAGTCCGGATTGCCAACATCCAGACAACTTGTCCAACCAGCTTCTGGCTCCTGAATTCTGGCTCCGGGCTCCACGCGCTTATCAACCCTTGTCAACCTTACGGCAAATCGGCCATTGATTATCAGCCGGTTACAATTGAGCACTTCTACGCACCCCTCTCCGCCTTGACATTCGCGGCCAAAATTCAAAAATTGGCGGGTGAGCAAAACCAGTTGGGCCGTCGCGATCCAGTCGAAAAAGATACCGTTCGATCTGGAACTTTCCACGGCCATCTGCCGGTGTTTGCAACAGCTTGGCCACTCAGCCACTCTGGTGCAGGACGGCGACCCGGCCGGGTTTGAGGCGGACGTCCTGCTGCTGCTGACGAATCTTGTTCATTATCCGGTGTACGGCTGGAAGCTCAAAAATTGCCGTGGTCAACGCCCGGTCACTATTTTGTGGCAGATGGATCCGCTGCCGCCGGAAAATCTGACACCGGCCGCAGAAGCCGCCGGCCTCCGGGCCACCCGTTGGAACGACCGTTTCCGTCTGCATCAGTCCGCTGCGACGATGCCGCGCTGGAAAAAATGGGGCACCTTGTTCCGCCAGCGCGAATGGGCGGCCAAACAGTGTTCCGCCTTTGGTTACCGTCAGGCCAGCCGGCTGATCAAACGCAATGGCGGCGGCGATTTTGACTGGCAGCAAGTGCGCGGAGTGATGGCGAGCTGGCGGAAACTGCGGGACAGCCACCAACAGGGATGGGTGGATCATTTCGTGGTGAGCACGAACCAGCGCCGGCGATTTCTTGCCCGGCGCGGGATTGAGGCGCATTTCATTCCCATGGGCGCATATGAAGAATTAGGCCGGGATCTCGGACTTCAACGGGATCGGGCAGCCGGCTTTCTGGGCACTATAAAATATGGCCGGCGGGCAGTCATGCTCGAGGAATTGAGCCGGCGTCTGGCGACGAAAGGTGTGCCGCTGATCCAGGTGGCGGGCGGCTGTTATGGCGAGGAGCGTTGCGAATGGCTCAACCGCACGCGCATTTTGGTAAGCTTGCACAACTATTCCTGGAACCCGGCGTGGATACGTTTTCTGATGGCGGCGAAATGCGGAACGCTGGTGGTGAGCGAACCGATGAACGACGAACACCCAATGGTTCCCGGTGTGCACTTTATCGCCGCCACCCTGGAAGAGATGCCCGAGGTCATCTGCAAACTGCTCGACAATCCGGAGAAAATTAGTCAGATTGCCGCCGCCGCCGCCGACTTGTGTCATCACGAGTTGACGCTTCTGCGGGCAATGGAAAAAATCAGCAACCTCGAAGGGATGGCTAGTTTCAAAACACCATCAACCACAGCATGCCAGACGTGATCAATGTGTCTCAGCCGGATTTTGGCCCGACGGAAGCCGCCGCAGTTCAGGCGGTGCTCGCCAGCCATTGGGTTGGCATGGGACCGCAGACGTCCGCGTTTGAAGCAGCGTTGGCGGATCGCCTCGGCGTGCGTCACGTCATCGCCACCTCCAGTTGCACCGCTGCCCTCCATCTGGCACTCGCCAGCCTGGAACCGGATGGTCGCAAAGAGATCATCGTACCCTCCCTGACATTCGCAGCCACCGTCCAAGCGATCCGGCTGGCCGGGTACACGCCGGTGTTCGCCGAGGTGGATCCGGGAACATTGACCATTGATGTCAACGATGTGGGCCGCCTGCTCAACCGCCGGACGCGGGCCATTCTCCCCGTTCATTTTGCCGGTTACCCCTGCGATGTGAAACAGCTTCGCCGGCTGGCCGGTGACGCCGGTCCGGACATCATCTCAGACAGTGCGCATGCTTTTGGTTCCACGGTTCACGGGATACCTGTTGGACGGCAGGAGACGGCGGCGTGCTTTTCATTTTCCGCGAATAAAAATATTTCCTGCGGGGAAGGCGGAGCGGTGGCCACGAAATCAGCCGGCTTGGCGGCGCGACTGAAAAAATTGCGTTTTCTGGGCATCAGCAAACCCACCTGGGAACGGCGCAACCGGGCCAGGCCCTGGCAATACAGCGTTGACGGCCCCGGTTTTCGTTATCACATGTCGGACATCAATGCAGCCATCGGCTTGGCGCAGCTTGAGCGGCTGGATGATTTTGCGCGCACCCGCCGCGCGATTGCCGCCCGGTATGACGCAGTGTTGGCCAGCCTGCCCGGCATCTTGCCGGTGCAGCGCGACTTGCAGCACACCATTCCCCATCTCTATGTCATGCGGGTGATACGGGGGCTGCGCGACAAGCTGTACACTAGTCTGCGCGCGGATGGGATTGTTTGCGGGGTTCACTACTGCCCCAACCATCTACAGCCGGCTTTCAGGGAATTCACCCGTTCCCTGCCCGTCACCGAGGAACTGGCGGATCAGATCATTTCGCTGCCGCTGCATACCCGACTGGATCCCGGCCAGATCGAATACATCATTTCCAAGGTCGCCAATTTTCTGCGCCCCGCCCGGCCGCCCACCCGCCGCCGGAAAGGCCGCGAATTGAAGGGAGCGACCGCGTGAACCCGCAGCCTCTGCTGATTCTCGGCACCACTGAATATGCCCTGGTGTTTGCCGATGCCTTTTCCGATCTGCCACAATTCCAAGTGACAGGATTTGTGGAAAATCTGGACCGGCAACGCGCCGGAAAAAGCCACGGCGGTCTCCCGGTTCATTGGGTGGATGACCTCGCGCCGCTGCGCGAAACCCATGCGGTGATCTGCTGTCTTTCAACCACGCATCGCGACCGTTATATCCAGCAGGTCAGACAGCTTGGTTTTCAGTTCGCGACGCTCATTCATCCCAGTGCCACGGTGTCGAAAAAATCCACGGTGGCAGAGGGGACGAGCCTGAACATTGGCTGCATCGTGGCGGGCTTTACGCACGTCGGACGTTATGTTCAAGTCAATCGCGGGGTGACCATCGGCCACCACACGACGATTGAAGATTATGTGACCATCCAGCCCGGTGTGAACATTGCAGGCAACTGCCACTTGGGGCCGCAAACCTACATTGGTATCGGTGCCACGGTGGTGGATGGCGTCAAGATCGGCGCGCACAGCGTCATCGGCGCGGGATCGGTCGTCACCAAGGATGTGCCGGATCATGTCCTCGTGGTCGGCGTGCCGGGCAAGGTGGTCAAGGAGGGAATTGAAGGCAAATGACCGCACCACGCGGTGAACAATGCAATTTTCCATGGAACAACTGATTATCAATGCAGCCATCACCGGCATGGTTCCCATGCCCGCCGACAATCCCTCGGTTCCGATAACCGTGCGCCAGATCATCGCGGAAGCCCGCCGCTGCGCCGAAGCGGGGGCCTCGATTGTGCACGTTCATGCGCGGGGTGAGGACGGCACACCCACGTGGCACCGGGAAGTTTACCAGGAAATCATCGAAGGCATCCGTTCGCATTGTCCTGAACTGATAATCTCCGGATCCACGAGCGGGCGGCTCTGGTCGGATTTTGAGAAACGTTCCGCTCTGCTGGACTGCCGGCCCGACCTGGCTTCACTCACTCCCGGTTCCATGAATTTCCCCACGAACGCGTCCGTAAACCCGCCGCAAATCGTTTGCCAACTGGCCACTGCCATGAAGCAGCATGGCGTCATGCCGGAATTGGAATTCTTCGAGATCGGCATGATTGATTACGTGCGCGATTACATGATTCCCCGGGGATTTCTGGCGGCTCCATTCTACGCGAACCTGCTGCTGGGATCCTTGGGCACGCTCGCCGCGTCCGCTCGCAACCTGGTTCACATGGTGGACGCGTTGCCGCCGCGCACGGTGTGGGCCGCCGCCGGCATTGGCCGTTTTCAATCTCAAGCCAACAATCTGGCCATCACGATGGGCGGCCATGTGCGGGTGGGCCTGGAAGACAACCTCTGGATGGACACGGAAAAAACCGATCCGGCCACCAATGCCCGCCTGATTGAGCGGGTCGTGCGGGTGGCGGAAGCGGTTGGACGCCCCATTGCCAGCCCGGCCAGCGCGCGAAAGATCTTGGGCTTGAACCCGGATCACCTGCTCCACGCGAAAACCTCTTCAAGCCATCCTCTCCGGCAAAACGGCGACCGAGCATCGTTATCTCTGGATAAGGCAGAATAGCCCTTAAGAGTCCGAAAGAGCGTATCTCACTAAAAATGTTAACCTTATAGATCTTGATGGTGGGGTATTCTGGCCAGATTGGTCATGGCTTTAAGGGTTCCTTGTGGTTGATCCTCTGGCTGGGGTTTGAGGTTTTTTGTCCGTGGCTCCGGCAAGACTTGCGGGTGGCCAGAGCGCATTGATGATTAATCCCACGATAATTCTCACCGCAAACTCGGCGAACCGGTGAAACGCCCGGTCCCATGCTTTGTGGGTAGAACCGGCGAAGAGGACGATGGCGAGCGCGACCATGGCGAAACGCTGTGCCGCCGGGTCGAGCCGCACGACTGCGGACAACAGGCCGATGCCAAACACGGCGAGTCCGAAGCCAATCACGCTCGGGCCTAAAAATGAGGCCAGCAAACCGCCCGTGAAGGCACCCAAGGCCGTCCCGGCGAGCACTTGCCAGGACGTGGTCATGGACGAACCAATGTTTGGTTGCGTGACAACGATCAAGGCGGAAATCGGCGCCCAATAAAATTCCGGCAGGCCCAAAACTTTCGCCACGAGCAAGGCCACCAATGCCGCAATCGTAGTTTTGACCGGATACTCAAGGGTTGCCTTCCATGATGCCGTGGATTGCGTTTCATTGTTTTTCATTCGTGAGTTCCTTCCTGAATTGGATGATCCGGTTGAAACTAAATCCATTCATGCCACATGGCAATTACGTGCCGCCGGATGTCGAGTTTTCGACGGGCTGTCGAACGCTCGACGCACCTTAAACGGATTGGATGGGCTGATCGGCCCTTTACTCCTGCCGTTTTCCTCTATTCCCGGTTCAACAGCAGGGCGTTCCAACGATGTGGTGTGGACGGACAAGGATTTGGCACGCTCACTGCGTATGGCCAAAGAGATTGGATGTGATTCGGTGCAAACTCGCGTTCATCGATACAAAGGGTCATGAAGCCGGGGTCCGTATTTTGGCCGCGCACTTGATGACAACAAGGTCGGGCTCTGATTATTTTCCGAAAAGTTAAAGCATCATCATGAAGTCAAATATTGCTGAACTGATAGTCAAGACCTTGACAGCGGCCGGTGTGAAACGCATCTATGGCGTCGTGGGAGACTCGTTGAATGGGCTGACCGAGGCTTTGCGAAAGCAAAAGAGCATTGAGTGGGTGCTGTTGCGGCATGAGGAAGTGGCGGCCTTCGCCGCGGGCGCGGAAGCGCACCTGACCGGTTCGCTGGTGGTATGCGCGGGAAGCTGCGGGCCCGGCAACATGCATCTCATCAACGGCCTTTACGATTGCCACCGGAGCCGGGTGCCGGTGCTGGCCATCGCGGCGCAGGTGCCAAGCAAAGAACTGGGCAGTAATTATTTTCAGGAAACCAAGCCGGAGATTCTGTTCAAGGACTGCAGCCATTACTGCGAGTTCATCTCGAATGCGGCGCACATGCCGCGGGTCTTCGGCCTGGCGATCCAGGCAGCCATCGGATTGCGTGGCGTGGCGGTGGTCGCGATTCCCGGGGACGTGGCGCTGCTGGAGGCGCCCACGGACGAACCACGACTGGCGTGCGTGGAACCACCCTACCCGACGGTCCGGCCAACGCCAGCGGACATCGGCAAACTCGCGGACCTGCTCAATCAGGAAAAGAAGGTCACGATCCTCGGCGGGGCCGGATGTGCCGGTGCACATGCGGAATTGATGGCGGTGGCCAAGGCGCTGAATGCGCCGATCGTCCACGCCCTGCGCGGCAAGGAACACATTGAATACGACAACCCGTTCGACGTAGGCATGACCGGGCTGCTGGGTTTTTCGTCCGGTTATTACGCGATCATGGATTGCGACATGCTGCTGATTCTGGGCACGGATTTCCCGTACCAGCAGTTCTATCCCGAAAAGGCGGTCATCGCGCAGGTGGATCTGCGGCCGGAAAATTTGGGACGTCGCACACGTCTTGATCTCGGGCTCGTGGGAGATGTGCGGGACACGCTGGCAGCGCTGATCCCGCTGCTGAAGCCGAAGGCGGAGCGCGCCCATCTCGACAAGGCGTTGAAGCATTATGCATCCAACCGCGAAGGTCTGGACGATTTGGCGACCGGTACGCCCGGGCGCAAGCCGATTCATCCGCAATATCTCACGAAAATCGTGAATGATCTGGCCGCCGCAGACGCAATTTTCACCGCGGATGTGGGTTCACCAACGATGTGGGCAGCGCGTTATCTCACGATGAACGGAAAACGCCGGCTCCTGGGTTCGTTCAATCACGGCTCGATGGCCAATGCGATGCCACAGGCCATCGGCGCACAGATGGCGTTCCCGAAGCGGCAGGTCATTTCACTTTCGGGCGACGGTGGGTTCAGCATGCTCATGGGCGACATTCTGAGCATCCGGCAACACAAGCTGCCGGTGAAGATCGTGGTGTTTAACAACGGTGCCTTGGGCTTTGTGGAACTGGAAATGAAAGCGGCAGGATTTTTGGAGTACGGCACCACACTGGATAATCCCAATTTTGCGAAAATGGCGGAGGCCATCGGCATCCGCGGCATCCGCGTGGAGGATCCGGCGGATGTTCCGGGCGCGGTCCAGGCAGCGCTGGCTCATGATGGCCCGGTGCTAATTGACGCGTTGGTCAACCGGCAGGAGCTTTCCATGCCGCCGAAAATTGAATTCGAGCAGGCGAAGGGGTTCAGCCTGTATATGATCAAGGCGGTTTTCAACGGCAAGGGAAACGAAATCCTGGACCTGGCGGTAAGCAATCTTTGGAGGTAGTCATGGCACCCGTCGATGGATCATCAATGGAGGATGATGGCTGTGGGCGGGTGCCTGACATTACCACCGATTTTAGCCAGTCGGGCCCTCACCTTGACCCGTCCAACAGGAAAGAGTTTTGTGAGCCGGTCGTGCGCGATACAGTGCCCGGGAGTTTGGAGATCGGGGGTAGTAGCAACATATTCAAGAACGAGGACGAGGACGAAGGAGCCCTTGATGGACGGGTGCATCTAGACAGTGTTCTTGATCGCATTGTTGAACTTGGAAATGCAGGCGACTGGAAAGTCGCTGCGGCGCCCTAACCAGGATATCATTTTATGGAAGACACCATTTTTTGGAGCCGGCTCCAGTTCGGTTTCACCATCAGCTATCATTACCTGTTTCCACAGTTAACGATGGGCCTGGCTTGGATCATCGTCTATTTCAAATGGCGTCACCTCCGCACCGGTGAAGAGCGCTTTGCCAATGCCACGCGTTTCTGGGCGCGGATCTTCGGGATCAATTTCGCCGTGGGAGTGGTGACCGGCATCCCGATGGAATTCCAGTTCGGGACGAACTGGGCGGGCCTTTCAAGATTTTCCGGGAATGTCATCGGTCAAACCCTCGCCATGGAAGGCATGTTTGCCTTCTTCCTGGAGAGCGCGATGATTGGCGCCATGGTTTGGGGTGAGAAGCGATTGGGACCACGCAAACATTTTCTGGCGGTTTTGGGGGTCGCATTGGGCAGTTGGACTTCGGGCTATTTCATTCTCGTAACCAATGGGTTTATGCAACATCCCGTGGGCTATTCAATCGCGGGAGATGGCTCGTTGCGTTTGGAAAATTTTGCCACTTTTTTGCTCAATCCGTGGGCATTGATCATGTTTCTGCACAACCAGTGCGCCGCATTGGTGACGGGTTCCTTTGTCGTGACGGCCGTGGGCGCACTCTATGCGTTGCGGGGCAAGCACGCGGAACAGGCCTCCCTTTTTCTTAAAACCGGAACCACCGTCGGATTGTGTGCCTGTCTTTTGGTCGCCTTTCCCACGGGCGACCAGCAGGCGAAAATGGTGGCCAGGCATCAACCCATCAGCCTTGCGGCCATGGAAGGACTTTTCCATGGCGGCCCGAATGCGGAACTTAACATCATCGGCCAACCGGATGAACAAGCCCGCCGGATAGACAACCCTCTTTATTTGCCCGATGCCCTCAGCATCCTCGCCTTTGGCCACATGAATTCCAGTGTCCAGGGCCTGGACGAGTTTCCCCCGGACAAATGGCCCAACAACATCGAGCTGCTGTATTACACATTTCATATCATGGCCGGCCTGGGAACGCTGTTCATCCTGCTGATGACCCTGGCGGTCATCCAACGCTGGCGCGGCCGTCTTGAATCTTCGCGCGGCCTGCTCTGGGCGTTGATGCTGGCCTTTCCCTTTCCCTACATCGCCACAACCGCAGGCTGGATGACGGCCGAATTGGGCCGTCAACCCTGGCTGATCTACAATCTTTTGCGAACCAGCCAGGGTGTCAGCGAGGTGGTGAACGGTGGAAACGTCCTGTTCACCCTCATGGGTTTTACCGGCCTTTATTTCATTCTTGGTGTCCTTTATCTATTTTTAATCGGGCGCGAAATCGCCCACGGCCCGCAAGATGTCCCTTCCGTATCAAAATTGGAGGTATCCCATGATTGAAATCTGGTATGCAATTTTGTCCTTCATGCTGGTGATGTTCGTGGTGCTTGAAGGTTTTGATATCGGAGCCGGTTTGCTCCAGTACGTCGTCGGCAAAACTGAAGCGGAACGCCGCCTGGTCATTGCCGGCATCGGGCCATTATGGTCCTGGCACGAAGTGTGGCTCGTAGGTTTTGGCGGAACGCTGCTGCTGGCGTTCCCCAATATCATTGCCGCCGCGTTCGCCGGCTTTTACCTGGCGCTTTTTCTTCTGTTATGGACATTGATCTTGCGCGGGGTGGCCATTGAAGTCAGCGGGCACATCGCCGAACCGCTTTGGCGCACGGCCTGGCACACCATCTTTGTGGCGGCCAATGTCATTTTAGCCATTCTCATCGGCGCGGCGCTGGGCAATATCGTCCGGGGCGTTCCCTTGGGAACGGACGGCACGTTCGCGCTCGCGTTCTTCACCAACTTCAGTCCGTGGGGCAATGTCGGCATCCTTGACTGGTACACTGTATCGGTCGCGGTGTTTATGCTCGTAACTTTGGCCGCTCACGGGGCCACGGCCCTGGTGTTAAAGACCGAAGGCCCGGTCCACGATCGCAGCCTTCGGATTGCCGGCGGACTATGGAAAACGGTGCTTGGGCTCCTGGCGGCCATATCCATCGAGACGTGGATCGTCCGTCCGGAATTGTTACCGGGAATGTTGCGCCAACCTTTCGGTTGGCTGGGTTTGATTTTTGTCGTCGGCGGATTGATCAGTGTTTTTACGGGCCTGAAAAACAAGCGGGAAATGCGGGCGGTCATAGGTTCCGCGGCGTTCGTGGCCGGACTGATGATTGCCGGTGCGGCCAGCGTGTTTCCCATCATGCTGCATTCAACCCTCGCGCCGGAAAATTCCCTGTCCGCCTACCAAAATGCCGCCGCCGGTCATGGCCTCGCAATTGCGTTGGTATGGTGGCCAATCGCCTTCATTTTTGCCGTCATTTATTTCCTGTTCATTTACCGGCATTACACGGGCAAGGTGAAGCCGGCCGAGGATAATCAAAATCCCTATTGATTCCGGTTCAGGGGTCAAATGTCGGCACGATAAGGCACAGCCGATTCTTCAATGGCTTGCCTCTTCAACTTTGCAATCAAGAACAAGGCTCCCGATTTTCAAAGAGCGAAAGAGGCCGATATTTGGAGCGCGACCTTCAGGTCGCTTCAACGCCCAGACGGACGAGAGCGTTAAATTATTTTAACGCGTACTGGCTCACGCAAGCTGAAGCGGCGTGAACGCCGCGCTCCGGGCATTGTCAGGATACATCTCCCGTTGGACGGGCGCAAAACAACCGCCTTGCAAACCGGACGGTAATGGTGATGATGAAGCGTGATGAAAAGCCCGGACTTCCGGGTTCGATTTGTCTGAACGGCCGGCCCGCAATCCAACAAGCTTGAGGCTGGGGAAAAGACAGAACTGATTTAGAAGTTATTTGTTATGGATGTCCTGACACTCTCGCGAATCCAGTTTGGCGTGACCATTGGGTTCCACTACATCTTTCCGCCCTTGAGCATTGGGCTGGGCCTGATGCTGGTCATCATGGAAGCGGCGTGGCTCAAGACCAAAAAACCGGTGTATCACCAGATGGCACGGTTTTGGACCAAGGTGTTTGCGCTCACATTTGCGCTCGGCGTGGCCACCGGCATCGTGATGGAATTTGAATTTGGCACCAACTGGGCGGCGTATTCACGTTTCGTCGGCGATGTTTTTGGCAGCGCGCTGGCGGCGGAAGGCATCTTCGCTTTTTTTCTTGAGTCCGGGTTTCTGGCGATTTTGCTCTTTGGTTGGGACAAGGTGGGACCAAAACTGCATTTTTTTGCCACCTGCATGGTTTGTCTCGGTGCTCACTTCAGTGCCATCTGGATCATCGTGGCGAATTCCTTCATGCAAACGCCCGCCGGTTATCACATCGTGGGTGAAGGCCTGCAAGCACGGGCGCAAGTGACGGATTTCTGGGCGATGGTGTTCAGTCCATCGTTCCCCGACCGCTTGTTTCACAGCGTTGCCGGCGGCTGGTGTTCGGGCGCATTCCTCGTGGTGAGCGTCAGCGCCTGGTATCTGCTGAAGCACAAACACCTGGAATTCGCGCGCGCATCGCTGAAGGTGGGGCTGATCGTGGCACTGATCTCATCCTTGTTGCAGGGTTTTTTGGGCGATCTGAGCGGGAAGAACGTGGCCGTGCACCAACCCGCCAAACTCGCGGCCTTTGAAGGGCTCTATGAAACCAGCTCCAATGCGCCGCTGCTGGTGCTCGGGTACGTGGACGAAAAGAACGAAAGAACGGTCGGCCTGAAGGCCCCGTACATGTTGAGTTTCCTGGCGCACAGCGATTTTCATTCGCCGGTGACCGGACTCGCCGCTTTCCCGCCGCAGGACCGACCGCCGGTGACGCCCTGCTTCCTGTTTTTCCACGGCATGGTGGCCATTGGCAGCGCCATGATCGTGGTCTCAGCCCTCGGCTTTTTATATTTCCGCCACGGTTCCCTGCATGAACGGCGCTGGCTTCTATGGCTGCTGGTTTTCTCCGTGGTGGGCCCGGTGCTGGCCAATGAACTTGGCTGGTTTTTGGCGGAAGTCGGACGCCAACCCTGGATCGTCTATGGCGTGATGCGCACGCCGGAAGGCCTGTCCGCCGTGGTCAAGGCCAACGCCGTGCTTTCGTCGCTGATTCTGTTCACCTTCATTTATTTCCTGCTGTTTGCCGTATTCATCTACCTGCTCAACGACAAAATCCAGCATGGCCCGGACGACGCGGATTTGACTCCCTCTGGCAAGCTGGCTTTGCCCGCGCCGCTGGTCCAAAAACTCAATGACCCCAAGCCATGAATTTTGACCTCAACACCGTTTGGTTCATCCTCGTCGGCGTCCTATTCACGGGCTACGCCATCCTGGATGGTTTCGACTTTGGCATCGGCGTGCTGCATCTGTTCACAGACAAGGATGAAGAACGCCGGGTGATGCTAAACGCCATCGGACCGGTCTGGGACGGAAACGAAGTCTGGCTGGTGGTTGGCGGCGGCGCACTTTTTGCCGCGTTTCCCAACGTGTATGCCACGGTCTTCTCGGGTTTTTATCTGGCTTTTTATTTGTTGCTTGCGGCGCTGATCTTTCGCGGGGTCGCGATTGAATTCCGCAGCAAACGCCCGGAGCATTGGTGGCGCCAGATGTGGGATGTGAGTTTTGCCGGCGGCAGCATCCTGTGCAGCCTGCTGATCGGCGTTACTTTGGGGAACCTGGCCTGGGGCATCCCGATTGATGCGAATGGCGAATTTGCCGGCACCTTTCTTGGCCTGTTGAAACCCTATCCCCTGCTCGTCGGCGTCACGACGGTGGCCCTTTTTACGATGCACGGTGCGATTTATGGCGCAATGAAAACCGAGGGCGAACTGCACGACAAAATGCGCGGGTGGACAATGAACGCCATCATCTTCTTCGTCATTTGCGCCACGACCACGAGTATGGCCACCCTGCTTTACGTGCCGCATATCACGACGCGCGTGCATGACAATCCGTGGCTCTTCAGCCTGGTGCTCGCCAACATGCTGGCGATCGCCAACATTCCGCGCGAGTTTCATCACGGCCGTGACTGGCGTGCGTTTCTTTCGTCCGGCGCGGCGATCGTTACGTTGATGGTGCTTTTCGGCATTGATCAATATCCGTACATGGTCTTTAGCTGGCCCAATCCTGACGCGAGCCTGACGATTTACAATGGCGCTTCGTCGTCCAAAAGTTTGGGTATCATGCTGATCATCGCTTGCATTGGCGCGCCGGTGGTCCTCACCTATACCGTCTGCATCTACTGGATTTTCCGGGGCAAGGTGAAGCTGAATAAAATGAGTTACTGAATCCGGGTGGCCGTCGCGCAAAGGTGTCGAAAATTCGACATGCCGTTGATGGCTCGACGCGATGCATGGTCCTGGGAAGGCTGAACAACGATTCGCCGCAACCACGCTTCATTCATTCTGGGTTGAACCCCAGCGATTTTTAACGGCCATTCTCATGCAACGCGCGGTTGGCACGCGTAATGCAAAGCCAAAGGTTGAGACCGACATTATGAGGACAGAAAATTTTCCGACTCCAGTGATGTCTGAAAACATAGAGCCAGACATCCCGGCTCCAATGGCCGGGAAGAGCATCCAACGCGATCGCGTGGGCAACCGACGCTCATTTCTTAAGGACGTCGGGCTGGCCGGAATGGTCTTGTCCAGCGGGGGCGCGGCAGTGGCGTCCGAAGGCCCGTTGAATCCGTCCGGGATCGAACCGGCTGGCGCGGGCGCAAATCCGTCATCGACGGCGACCACTGCCTCGGCACCGTCAAAGCGGGATTTGCAAGGCAAGGTGGCGGTGATCACCGGCGCCGCCCGCGGGATCGGCCGCGCCGCAGCCATTGCTTTGGCCACAGAGGGCGCGGACATTGTGGGCCTAGACATTTGCGCGCAGGTGGATCCACGTTCCGGAGTTACGCCATCAACCCCGGCGGACTTGGAGGAAACCGGACGACTGATCCAGGCGGCTGGGGTCCGTTGGCTGGGCATCAAGCTCGACCAGCGCGACCTCCCCGCGCTGCGGGCGGCCGCCGCTCGCGTGGAACAGGAATTCGGCGGCATCCATATTCTGTTTGCCAATGCCGGCACGCAAAGCTTCCATCCGTTGTTGGAAATGGAGGATGCGGACTGGTCCATCACGATAGACATCAACCTTACCGGCACGGCAAACACCCTCCGTGCCTTCGCACCTTACATGGTGAAAGGTGGAGGCGGACGCATCATCTTGACCTCCTCGACCCAGGGGCAGCACGGCACAAAGTACGCGGCCGCCTATTCGGCATCGAAATGGGGAATCATCGGCCTGATGAAGTCGGCCGCACTGGAGTGGGGAGTCCACAATATCACGGTGAACGCCCTCATTCCGGGCCTGATCGACACGCCCCTCACCCGCCACGAGGAACGTTACGCGCAGGTGCTGCAAACCGCCGGCCAGCAGCCGACGGGATCGGTCGCAAATGACGAGGCAACGGCCAAAAAAATTCTCACCGCCCGGTCGCCGCTGGGCGTACCCTGGATCGAGCCGGAAGATGTGGCGCCAGCGGTGGTTTTCCTGGCCTCCGATGCTGCACGCATGGTCTCCGGTGCGGCCTACGACGTCACGGGAGGCGACAGCGCAAACAACACCGCCTGACGGCCCCCGGAACCCGATGACGAAGGAGAAAAATGACGCCGAATATTCGCAAAGAAAGTGACAGCCTCGGTGAAGTGGAAGTCCCCGCGGACAAACTTTGGGGGGCCCAGACCCAGCGCTCGCTGGAACATTTCAGCATTGGTCAGGATTTGATTCCACGCGAAATGATCGGCGCCTATGCCACGCTGAAAAAAGCGGCGGCCATTGCCAATCACACCAGTGGGCGGCTGGCAAAGGAGCAGTTCGATCTCATCACCCGGGTTTGCGACGAGATTCTCGCCGGCCGGCATGGCGATATGTTTCCGCTGCACGTATGGATGACCGGCAGCGGCACGCAGTTCAACATGAACGTGAACGAGGTGATTTCCAACCGTTCCTGCCAGCTCGCCGGAACGCCGCTAGGAAGCAAAAAGCCGGTGCATCCTAACGACCATGTTAATATGGCGCAATCGTCCAACGACACGTTTCCCAGCGTGATGTACATCGCGGCGGCGGTGAATATAAAACAGCGTTTGATGCCGGCGATGCAGAAACTGCACGACGCCGTGGCGGCGAAGGCCGAGGAATGGAAGGACATCATCAAGATCGGCCGGACGCACATGCAGGATGCGACGCCACTCACGCTCGGTCAGGAATGGTCGGGTTATGTGGGAATGTTGGCGGATGATCTTGCCCGGATTGAAGACGCCTTGAAGAGCGTTTATCGCCTGGCGCTGGGCGGCACGGCGGTGGGCACAGGCATTAACTCGGCGCCCGGATTTGCCGAGGCGGCGGCGGCCGAAATTGCCCGGCTCACCGGATTGCCGTTCGTCACGGCGCCAAATAAATTCACGGTGCAGGGCGCACACGATGCGTTAGTGCAACTCTCGGGCACGCTGCGCACCCTCGCAGTTTCGCTTTATAAAATCGGCAACGACATCCGTCTCATGTCGTGCGGGCCGCGAGCCGGCTTCGCGGAGCTGATCATTCCGGAAAACGAGCCGGGCTCGTCGATCATGCCGGGCAAGGTGAATCCCACCCAGGCGGAGGCGTTGACGATGATTGCCGTGCAGGTGATGGCTAATGACGTGGCGGTGGGTTTCGGCGGGGCTGGCGGCTATCTCGAAATGAACGTCTATAAGCCGCTGATCATTTTCAATCTCACCCACTCGATCACCCTCCTGACCGATGGCAGCACGAACTTTCGAAAATTCCTGGTCGAGGGCACGAAGCCGAATCTGAAGAAGATTGGCGAATATGTGGAACGCTCGCTGATGCTGGTGACAGCGCTGGCCCCGGTCATTGGCTATGACAAAGCCTCGAAGATCGCACACTACGCGATGGACAACGACCTCACCTTGAAAGCGGCGGCGCTAAAACTTGGTTTCGTCACGGAAGCGGAGTTCGACCGCGTGGTGGACCCCGCGAAAATGGTGAAACCGTATGTCGCAACTGACAAATGACCATCCTAAAATAAAATACTTCATGACAACCTCCATCCCCCCTGCAAACCAACCCGATGTCCTGCTGGTCGGTGCGGGCATCATGAGCGCCACCCTGGCAGTGATCCTGAAAGAACTGGATCCCGGCTTGAAAATAGAGATCCATGAAGTTCTGGACAGCCCAGCGCAGGAAAGCTCAAATGCCTGGAACAACGCTGGCACGGGCCATGCCGCCCTCTGTGAACTGAACTACACGCCACAAGACAGCAACGGCAACATAGACATTTCCAAGGCGCTGCAGGTGAACACGGAATTCGATCTTTCGCGTCAGTTCTGGTCCTATTTGGTAAAAAAGGCCGCGATCAAAGATCCGCAGTCCTTTCTGCATGCCGTACCGCACTTCAGTTTTGTGCGCGGACCGGAGAACGTGGCGTTTCTTAAAAAGCGCTTCGCCGCGCTCACAGCCAATCATTGCTATCGCGGGATGGAATATTCGGATGACCGGAAACAGATTGAGAAGTGGGTTCCGTTGGTCATGGAAGGCCGTGATCCAGCCGAAAAAGTCGCCGCCACGCGAATGATTACCGGTACGGATGTGGATTATGGCGCCCTCACTCGAGACTTGCTTGATTCCTTAAAGGGCCGGGAAGGATTCTCGATCCATTTTTTCAGCCGGGTGCAAGATCTGCGTCGCGAGGGGAATTTATGGAGTGTGCGGCTCAGGGATGAAAAAAGCGGTGAGCACCGTTACGTGCAGGCCAAATTTGTTTTTCTCGGTGCGGGTGGCGGATCGCTGCCACTGTTGCAAAAATCCGGAATCCCGGAGGGACGGGGTTATGCCGGATTTCCGGTGAGCGGAGTCTGGCTTCGCTGTGATAATCCACAGGTTTCTTCCCGCCACAACGCCAAGGTATATGGCAAAGCCTCGGTGGGATCGCCCCCGATGTCCGTACCGCATCTCGATACCCGCCATATCGAAGGCAAGGTGTCCCTGCTCTTCGGGCCGTATGCGGGTTTTTCAACGAAATTTCTCAAGCATGGTTCCTATCTGGATTTGTTCAGCTCCATTGACCCGGAAAATTTGCTGCCCCTGATGGCGGTCGGGAGGGATAACGTGGCCCTCACAGAATATTTGATCGGGCAGGTGCTCGAGTCGCCCGAAGCGCGGTTCGCTGCGCTCCGGGAATTTTTCCCCAATGCGAGGCAGGAGGACTGGCGGCCCGAAGTGGCCGGCCAGCGTGTGCAAATCATCAAAAAAGACCCAACCCACGGCGGCATCCTGCAATTCGGCACGGAGCTGGTCAGCGCCGCCGACAAATCCGTTGTCGCCATGCTGGGGGCTTCGCCCGGCGCTTCCACGGCCGTGTGGATCATGCTCCAGGTCATTGAACGCTGCTTTGCCGACAAACTGAAGACCGGCGGATGGGCGGCCAAACTGAAGGAAATGATTCCTTCATATGGTCAATCACTGGCGGAGAATGCGGCCCTTTGCCAGCAGGTGCGGGCCGACACCGCCGCAGTGCTAAAAATCAATAACATCAAATAAAACTGAACTTCAACGACAACCTACCATGATCCGGGCATACCATCTCTATACTGGTTCGGACGGAAATTCCCATGTGATATCCGGCAGCATAAGCGGGGGCGAATTGGTCGAAGCCCAATCCATCCTGTTCAAGGAAACGGCGGCGCATTCGTCGTTTGACTGGCACAACGATCCCATCCCGCAATACGTCATTACACTGTCGGGGATTCTGGAATTTACCACCAAGGGCGGCGAGACATTCACCATCCATCCGGGTGACGTGCTGCTGGCGGTGGATCACACCGGCTCGGGCCATAAATGGCGTCTGATTAATGACGAGCCATGGAAACGGGCTTACGTGGTCTTCAAGCCCGGAGCGAACACCCGTTTTATACCGGATAAAAACTAGAATTTGTTTCAATGCTCCGCCCGCGGCATTCGTTCCATATCATTTCGTGACGAGATCATCGCCGGTCCACATGATACGATCGGGTCCGGCGCTGTGGATTTCCATGTCCGTTCCCGAGATTTGATGGAAGAAAAACGGCGTACCCCACGGATCAACCAGTTCGCCGGCCGCGTTGATGCGCAAACCGGCCTCCGGATCTATGAAGTTCAGATGCTTCGGATTCTTGCCAGTCAACTGGCTCGTGATCTCCGGATTCGTGCCGACCGGATTGCCGCCGAACATGCGACCGTATTGGCGGACGGCGTGGCTCATGTTTTCCAGAACGGTGGCCGGGGCAAAATTCGTGAATTGCAGGGGCGCGGGCTGGCCCGCGGGAACGGGAGGTTGAGCGGAACTGGCTGGCACTGGCTGAACCCGGGCAAAGTTCGAGGCGATGATACCGATGGTGTTAGTGCTTTGCCTCGACAGGGCGGCGGCCACGGCGGCATCTTGCGCGACTTTGTTGTCGGGGCGCGTCGTGTCACTTTTGGACAGAAGAAACCCGATGCCGAGCGCCACGGCCAAGGTTAGAATAACAACCGCCCATTTCTTCATATGAACCCGAGATTCGGCGAGGAGAAACGGCCAATGTTGGGAAAGACGGTGGTAAGATTTCCGGGGTCCACGCCAAACCAGGTCGCGAGGGTGGCAAAATACTGGTCAATCGCCGTGGTCGGGATCCATCGGCCGGTATTGGTGTCGTTCGGACCATTGATCGTCAACACGGGAAACGTGCCATAGGTGCGCTGGCCGTTGACCGCGCCGCCGAGGATGAGGTGATGGCTGCCCCAGCCGTGGTCGCTGCCCTGGCCATTGCTCGGGAAGGTGCGGCCGAAGTCGCTGGCGGTGAAGCTGGTCACGTTGTCGGAAAGACCAAGCTGTTCCATGGCGCGTTGAAAGGCGTTCATGGACTGGCTCAACTCGGCGAGCAGATTGGTGTGCGCGCCGACCAGCACGTTGCTGGGGTCATTGGTGTTGTAATCCGTCTGACCGGTGTGCAAATCGTAGCCGCCGACCTGGCAGAAAAAAATCTGGCGCTTCATGCCAAAACCGCCGTTCGCCAGCGGCGTGCTCCCGGCGGCAATCAATCGCGCCACCATCTGGAGTTGCGGACTCAGGGTGGAAGTGAACGCCGCGCCGCCTTCGGGCGGAGTGATCTTGACCGGGAAAGGGTTTGACCAATGATTCGCGGCCGCCGTGTTGGAAATGGCGTTGTTTAGCAAACTGCTGGTATTGATGGCCTGTTCGGCCACCCCGGCATAGGCTTGGGCTTGCAGGTTTGTGTACGGCAGGCCGAGGATGTTCATCAGGGCCGGCAGCCGGTTGGTGCTGGCGCCGCCGCCGGGCGTGCCCGGCAGGCTCAGCGAAATTGCGCCACTGGTGGAAACGGAATATTGCTGGATGATGTTCCCGATCTCAAAGGTGTTCGCGCCGGCCAGCGATACCATCAGTGAAATTGGCGCGCCCGGCTGCACGGCGTTCAAAAGGTCCGCACAGCGTCCGCCCCACCCGGTGGTCGGGGGCTGGTCGGGCACCGAGGTCTGCCATTGCGTCTGCTGGTCGGCATGCGAAAAGAGCTGCGGCGGCGTGGCCGTGGACCCGGAAAGGTATTGTGAACGCGTAATGGGATAAACCAAGGTGCCGGTGTTGAACAAAAACGCCAGTTTGCCCTCCCCAAAAAGCGCCTGCAACTCGGGACAGCTTGGATGCAAACCGTAGGTGTGGCCGTCGGGATCCAAAGTGGTGACCGGCAAAATCGCGCTTTGTGGAATGGCCAGCACCGGTGTGCGGATGGCGGCGTAGTTGTTGTACTCAGACTGAATCGTCGGGAGGATAAGGTTGTTTGAGTCGTTGCCGCCCTGGAGAAAAATGCAGACGAGGGCCTTGTAGTCCGTGATGTTCGATTGCGCCACAGCCGCATTCATGAACCGCAGGTCGCGGATCGCCGCGGTCATGGCGGCGGTGCCGACGGCGGCACAGGCGGCCCGACGGAGAAAATCCCGGCGCGTGATCACGGAAATCCTTTTATTGTTCATAAAATCATTTTTGGATGATGTAGTCCGGGGAACTGACGATCAAATGAACCACTGCGCGAACACGGTCACGCATCTGTGTCTGGGTCGGTGACGTGGCGAAGGGGAAATTCGTGGTGTTGGCGACGTAATTGATGATGTTGGTTTGCGCGAGGGCGGACAGTTCACCCGCCGCCAGCAGCGTGTTCAGGTTGCTGACCAGGGTGGGAATATTTGCGTTGGCGGTGTAATTCGTGGTCATCCACGGATCGAGATCGAGAACGATCGAGCCGTTGCCGCCGGTGAAACTGCTAAGGCCGTTGGTGTTGCCGGTGTTGTTCAGGATGCCGCCTTCAATGAAATTCATCTGCGCCGCCACGCCGCTATCGGTGGTCAGTTGAAATTCCGGCGTGGTCAACCCGGCGGACGCCAGCACCCCGGGGAATTCATAGCCCGGATAGAAGAAATTGAAAACTGTGGGTGAACGCAACGGCGATTGGGACAGGCTCGCGGTCGTGCCGCTGTCGGTGTAACTCATGTTCCAGGTGTTTTCCCGGATCACGACCGTGCCGGAACGGGTCAGGACCGGCGGATCGAGGTCGTAAATAGTCAGACTGTTTTGATTCTGGTTGGCGGAATTTGTGGTGGTGACAGTGAAATGCGTCGGATTGGACACGCTGGCGACCTGATACGTTCCGTCGACGGCGCTACCGGAGGTGAAATTGATGTAGACACTGTTGCCGGCCACCAAACCATGCGGCCCGGTGGTGCTGATGACGATGTTCGTGCCGGTCTGCGTGTAGCCGCCCACGGACAATTTCGGCAGCAGACAGTTGCCCGCCCGCTGGACGAGGTCCGTAGTCGTGACAGTGAAATGGGCGGTATCAATCACCCCCGTCACCTGGAACGAGCCATTCGAAGCGCCACCGGTGGTGAACACCAGATAAACCGGGTAGCCAACAGCCAGACCGTTGCCAGAGATGCTGGCGGTAATGACGCCATTCGTTTGGCCGTAGCTGCCCGCCGAAAGCTGTGGCGCGTTGACGGTGAGCGTGGTCGGGTTGGGAACGGTCACGCCGTAGCCTTGCGACGTGGGTGCGGCGTTTCCGGAAGTGTCAGTGAAGATGAAGAACGCCGTGTCACCACTGTTGAGCAGGTGCGGACTGGCAGTGGTAATTGTGATGACCTGGTTCGTGGTCTGGCTATAAGTGCCATTGACGGTCGGTGGCGCAGGAAACGCACGGGCCAGGCCGGTGACCCGCTCCAACGGCTCACGTTGTTTGCCATAGGTCGGCTGTGAAAGGAGGTCCGGACTGCGCGCTTCGTAATCCAGGAGAATGGCCTGGATGACCGCCTGCAGATTGCCCCGGACGCCGGTGCCGTCATCATTGAAGACCTGTGCCACGCGATAAACATAGTCATGGCTCGGATTGCTCGTCACCAACCGCTGGATAAGTTCGCGGCAGATGAACGGCGCGACATTCTGGTTGTTGAAGATGGAATTCAGCGCGGATTCCAAATCCTGCGAGCAATAAGCGTCGTTCGTTGTGGAAGGAACCGCCTGATTGCCCCACGCCTGCGGCAGCATGACATTGTCGAGCAGCAGCTTGGTGCCGAGTTCATGGTGCGAGGGCACCAGCACCATCGGGTTCGTGTAATTCGCCGGTGGAAACCAGTTCGAAGGCAGCCGTCCGTTCGCCTGGTTGGTCTGATAATAATTCCAGCCGGTGAACACGCTGGCAAATCCCATGATTTCATTCTGACCGTAGGTCGGCACGAGGTTGTCCTGCGAGTTCAGGATCAGCGTGCCGTCCGGCCACAGGCGGTTCAGTCCGATGGAAAACAACTGCTGCACTTCGCGCGCGTAATTTTCATCGGCATGCAAACCGGTGATGATGCTGCCCGCGTTATTGCCCTGAACGTTCAGATACAAACCCATTGCCGGATGCAGCGTGACGTCCTCCAACAGCTTGCGGTAATTGCCAAACGCGTCATTAACCAGCGTGTCGTAGTAGGAAGAAAGCGCGTCCGCGTGGTTCTGAAGCGTGCCATTTTCCGAGATGACAAAGATCTCGCTCAAGGCGAAGGCGACGCGCTGCCGTAATTCATCCGGGGCCGTGATAGATTGCTGCCACCACGTGTTGAACCACAAAGGGCTTTGATACAGGTCCGTCGGATCGGAATATGGATTGGCCAGCACATTCGGCAAGGCATGGGTCGCAGGGATGGTGAATTGATTGGCGATCCAGCCGGCGTAACCCAGCGATTGCACCGCGGCGATGTCGCCGGGACTCGCACCAAAGGTGGCCTGCGCCAGGAAGCGGGCGGCTTCGTTGGGGTTGGCCGAATCGTCCGTCCAAGCGGGTGGTGCGGGTGGAGGCGTGAAAGCCTGCGAGCCGTTCGCCAGCGTGAAATTTCCGCCGATTTCGCCGTTTGCAAAGGCCGTGCTCTGAATGACGATGGCAGCATCGCCTTCGCTGATGATCTCCGCAATATCCGCAGCCGTCAGCGGGCCCGCGCCCTTGATGTTCCACACGTAGGTGCCGTTGGCCTGCGGCTTCGCGGCAGAGATGTCAAAAATCAGCTCGCCGGGGAAGTTCAGGTACGGATCCGAATTGATGGACTGGCCGGTGGGCGTTCCCACGAGGTTGGTCATGGTGAAACTCAAGGTGGCCTGCGTGCCAGCCGCATTGACGAGCAACGTCGCCGAACCGACGCCTTCGCTGTTCACTCCGGGCAACGCAAGCAGATTGGCCGAATAAAGCGTGCCCGGATTGTTGGCCGGCAAGGGTGGATAATAGCGTGACAAAAGATAACCCGGAACCACGCCAGCGGGCGTGTTGTTGGTGCCGGTCGGATCCTGCAACCAGCCCACCGACCAATTGTCATTCGTGCCGACCCCCGCCTTGTGTAGGATTTCGATGTAGTATTGCCGTCCCGCAGCCAGCGACAGCCAGCCGGATTGCTGGTTGGGCTGCAAATTCCATTGCCTGGGGGACGTTCCGTTTTGTCCCGGCGCGGTCAGGTTATTCGTCGGCGTGACCCACGCCCGCAAGACCTGGTTGACTTGATTGTTGTCGTCTGAAATCCAAAGCTGTGCCGAGTCGCTGCCGGCGATCCAGAAATAATAATTTCCCGTGGCTGGCGCGGTGAAATAACCGCGGATCATCTCGCCATAATTGTCGCCGTAATTCATGCCCCCTTCCAGCGTGCCCAAGACGTTCGTGACGTTCGCCGGGGTACCCGTCGGGATGTCGGTGATGTTGGTGCCGGGGACATTCGTCCAAATCTCCTGAACCACCGAACTGCCGGTGTTCAAAACTACAAGGTTCAGGACTGACGCGCCTACCCCAACCAAATTGCTCGTGGTCAGCGTAATCTGGAAATTCCCAGCGACTGCCGGCACCCCGGCAATTACGCCATTGGTATTATTGAAATTCAATCCCGGCGGCAGGCCATTGGCCGTGAAACCGAGCGAAGTATTGGCCCCCGTCACCGTGAAACTGAACGGCTGGCCGAGAAACGCAACCGCATTCAAGGCGCTGGTCACGACCGCCGGCGCGTTTGAACTGCTTGAGCTGCTGCCAAAGCTGTTTGTGGCATACAGACTGGTATTGGGGATCAGTTCTTTCGCCTGATCCGGACTGTACCAGAACAGATACGCCTGCGCCCCCGCGCCGGCCTGGAGATAATCCAGCCTGAGATCATAACGCGTGCCCGCCTGCAAAATGATGCTGTTCGTCCAGTCCGTCAGTCCTTGTGCCTGCCATTTATCAATCAGCAACTGGTCATTGACCCAGAGGCGGCAGCCATCATCACTGCGCACGTCAAATGTATACGTTTCGGAAAACTGCGGTTGCACCCGTCCCGTCCAGCGCACCGTGTAAAGTCCGTTGCTCAAGTCCGGCGAGGTGCCGTTCGTCCAGTCAAAATCAATGCCGGGATCAATCCGCGTCAGGAACAGATTGGTGGGATTGAAATTTTTACTGTTGGTGTAGGTCGTGCTCGAATTCGTGTAATACTGGCCCAGCAGGCCGCTGCCGCTCGCCGTGGGCGACGGATAAATGACGACTGCCGCATTGCTCTCATAGCCGACAGTGTAGTTGGCGCCTGGCAATAACTGGAGCTGGGCAAAAACCGGTGCCGGCAGATTCGGATCCGCCATCGGCGTCAACGGAATCGCCAGTGAACTTACCCCGGCTGCCAACGTTACGGATGTCGGCAGCGCGGCATAATCCATCCCCGCCGCCGCAAATCCGGGGCCGGGGCCGCCAAGTTGAAGATTAACCGTAATGGTATCCAACGGAAAGCCGCCCCGCGTGAGCGTGAACTGTCCCTGAGCCGTCACTTTTTGCCCGGGATCAGGTTCCGTGGCGGTCGGTCCCGTCGCGGCGATGGTGATGACGTTTTGCGAAGCGAGCAGATTGGTGACATAAGCATAATCGCCCAGCGCATTGCCGTTGCCATCCTCCTGTCCGTTGCTGGTTGGGTTCAGCGGATCGAGGCCAAGCTGGTATTCTTCCCAATCATTCAGTCCATCGCCATCCGAATCCACATCGGAAATGCCGATGCGATAGAATTTCGCCGTCGAAACCGCCGGCACCGTCAAGGTCACGTTGGTTCCCGACCGTGCGACCAGATTGGTTTCCACGAACCAGTTGGTTGCGCCCAAAGTGGTGACACTTTGCAACTGATATTGTTTTCCCAGCGCGCAAGGCATGGTCACTGAAATGTTCGTCTGCGAATAAAAAACCGCGGTGATGTGGGGATAGGAATTGGAATCCAGCGGGTTCGTGCCGGCCAGCGCCTCTTGCAGATTCGAGAACCCGTCGCCGTCGGGATCGGCATTTGGGTCGGCGCCATAGACGTTGTAGATCCATTCCCAAATATCGCTCATCCCGTTGCCGTTAAGATCCACCATCTGGGCGGATGCGCCGGGCGCGGCCCATAAAAAACAAATGGCCACCCCGATGCGAAAGCATCGCGTAATACTCTGCCACAGGCGGCTGGCAGCGCGGGGATCGGTCATTTTTGGGTTTCAGGTTCCTTTCACACTCAACCCGTTTCAAGCAAAGTCAACAGCGGTTCTGCCGGTTCAATTTCAGGCCGCCGTAAGACACTGTCCATCCAATGCGTGTGACCGCAAAAAATTTAGTTCCCCCCTTGGTAAATACCACCTGCCGATCATCCGGCAAATAGGACTGGATCAGACCGGATTTACCTCGATTCAGCCAGATTTGGGCGTACTGCCATTTTTACATTCTTCGGGTGGAGCCGGCGTCCAGTTCACTTTGCACTGCGCGCAACGCCGCGCGCATCGCCGACGCACTGGGATAGCGCTCGTCGGCGACGGGCTGGCAGGCGGTGCAGATGACTTCGTTCAACCGCATGAATTCGGGCTGCTCGGCGAGGGCGGTCGGGAGTCTGGCAAATGATCCGGGTTGATTTCCAGTGCTGATGACGTAGAGCACCATGCCCATGGCATAGATGTCCGCCATTTTTGACCCTGGCGGTTCCGGCAATGGCGGCATGTAGCCCAGTGTGCCCACACTGGTGCTTTCCGGGCTGGCTTCCCGGACCAGTCCCACGTCCGCGAGCTTGGGACGGCCGTTCACAAAAATGATGTTCGACGGCTTGATGTCGCGATGTACCAGGTTGTGTTGATGAAGGAACTCCAGCGCCTCCAGCAACGCGAGGCTGATCCGGATGCATTCACGCACGGGCAGGTGTCCACCGGCTTCCAGCCGGCAAACCCGGTCCAGATCGCGCGGTTGGTAGAGATCCCCTTTTTGTTCCCAATCCGGGTCCAGCGCGTCGCCCAGTTCCATGACGTAATAGAAGTAGCCCTCCGGTTCGTTGCAATTGACAAAAAAAATGTTCAGCAGCCCAGAGTGCCGGTTGGAAACCGGTTTGTAGTTTTTGATGCCGCGAAATTCACGCTCGTAAGGACCCTCATACTTGAAGGTGGATCGCTGGACTTCCTTGAGCGCCTCGAATTGTCCCGTGACATTGCGCACCCGCGATACCTTGCCATAGGCCCCAACGCCGAAAGGTTCGCCCACCGGCGCATAACCGGGATAACGCTCCGAAAAAACTGTAATCGTTCGCGGCCGGGAAATCCAGGCCCACGCCAGCGCGACCGGCGCCTGCCCACCGGCAATGACGAGCCAGGGAAACCAGTAGTTGCTGAAATAGCTCCATGAAACAAACATCAACATCACCGTCAGCGAAACCCCGACCGCAGTGAGCAAGCACGGCAACGGTTTCAACCCGCTAAAACCACCGCCGATCAGTATCCCTGTTAACGTCAGCAGCAGGGCTTCGATCCAGGCCGGCGGCCGGCGTAGCCAGTCACCGTTCAAAAGGTTCAAAAATGTCGTGGCCATGATTTCCATGCCACCGACGGCCTTCCCGGTCCACTGGGTGTAAGGTGTGCCGAATTTGTCATTCTCATTCAAACCGGCGTCGTTGGGTTTATCCGGCCAGTTGCCGATGAAGACGGTTTTATCACGAAAAAATCCGGCCGGTTGTACGAGCGCCTGACGATAAGGCAAATTTTCTCCCGGGCCATCCCGGCCATAATAGCGCAGCCATTGTTTTCCAAGATTCGGTTCGAGAGGCGCCCCCAAGAGCAGCGCCGCCGCCCAACCCAGACTGTGGATATCGCCCTCGCCGGGCGCAAAGAACGGCCAGTGGCGGCGCGCGACTCCACCCGTCTCCACATCCACATGGCCCACGCCAAAACCGGCGGCGGCTTTAAGAAAAAGTTCCCGCGGCAGAATCACGCTGGCGCTCGCCAGATTGGCATGGGTTCGATCGGTGACGTCGGCCATGAGAATGACGTGGCCGTTCTGCCGCATGGCCAGGGCCAGCTTCGCATCCGCAGCGGGACTATTGGTTGCCTTGAAGAGGATATCGAAGACCACCAGCCGGGCACCGTCAGCGGTCAGCTTTGCCAGCAGTTGCGCGTGAAGCGTGCGATCCCAGAGACGTCCGCGATCCTGATGAAGGGAATCGTAGGACTCATCGTCCATCCGGACCAACACGACCTGGTTGGTGACCGCATGGGTGCCGAAGCGAAAGAGAAAATCGTAACTGGCGTTTTCCCACGGGTTGCCCAGCGGTGTGCCCCACAACAGCCATCCGCAAATCACGGCCAGTCCCGCACCGACGAGCGCGGATTTTGTGAAAACCTTTTTGATGAGAGCCTCGCGTTTTACCATCGGCGTGCCCGAATACGGGCCAAACGGAATGCATCGTTTGTATCCGGCCGTATAATCGGTTGAGATTTGTCCCCCGCTTTGGCTGGCAGCTTAACGCAACCGGCCGGGGAAAACAGTGTTTTTTACATTTACTTATTCCATTTACAATCTCCCCTTCTGTTTGATATAAAATTTTTGCCGGGTCATTCCGGTTTTTCAAAAACCGGCTTTTTCAGGCGGATTGCAGAAGGCAGGAATCAGAATACCAAAGGAAAAATATGATCAGGCACGCTCTAAAACAAATGACTGCTGTTGTATTGCTACAAAAAAATTTGGGAACCACGCCTCGCAAAGGCAAAAGGAACCCATTGGGATCCATTTTGATGGCGTCCTTTCTGGTGCTGGCCCTTGCGGGTTGTTGCGTTCTTACACCACCGGTGGGCAAGCTAGACTTTTACCCGGATACCATCAGCGTTAAACAGGGACAAACGATCGTGCTGGAAGCTCATGATAACGCGTTTGACCAGCCAGACGGCTGGCATTATCAATGGCAGACTGTGCTGGGAGATGATGGGACTGACATTCCGGGTGCAAACGGGAAAGAACTGGTTCTAAAACATGCAGGTCCGAAAGACGGGCTGCTTTATCGCTGCAAACTCTACCGGAATGATTTCGACGAGATAAAATATACCTCCGAGATAGGATTGCTAGTCGCAGTCCCCGCCCTTGCATCATCCGGGGGGGGCACACCCATTGATGTTACCGGGCCCTTCCAGCCCGGCACCGCCAATCCCTCTCCGAAGGACACCTGCTGCTCCGACTGCGCCGGTTTCATGCAAATGCTTTCATCAGCAAATTCGATCTGGTGGCAATCGGATCCAGCCAATGCCCACACTGGCACATTCGGCTTTTTGCCGGCCCCGGGACAGGCTGGACAGGTCATGGTTTTGAACTTCCCCCCGTTGCAAAAGGGGGCGCCATGGTGCGGAACCACCGGTACAAATGGAATTAACAGCGTGACTTTTCCGGTGGTGAGCGGCGCAAGATACATGCTGGTTGTCTGTTTTCCCACGAAGGCTCCGCCGAAAGGCACCCCCATCACGTATTCAATTGTGTGGCAATAGAAATGAAACCGCGCTTTTTGACGCCGGCGGCACGTCTTTAAAAATCCAGTTTCAACTGCACGGACAAAGTGCGGGAGCGGGGCAGATCATTGTAGGGCGTCAACGGATTAAGATCATAGTCGCGGCCGGTCAGGTTTAAAAGTCCAACCGTGATTTCCAGGTGCCGGCGCGGCGAGCGGTAGCCGGCGAAAAGATTGACCTGCCAGAAATACTCGTCTGGCAGGGCGGGCGTATAACCGGAATTGCTTTGTCCCGCCCACAGACCCTGCGCGCCGCCGAAAAAGCCGATTGGCAGATTGACAAGCGCCTCCGCGTCAAATTGCTGGAGCTGCGCCTTCGTACGGCTGTCAAAACCGAGACCGGAAAGTTCAGCATTGAAGTCGTCATGCAGGGATGAATCCGACAGCCGGTAACCGGCGCCGAGGACAAAATAACGGCCCAATAACTGATCGGCCCGAAGCTGCAGCGTGCGCTCCTGATAATTGAGCTGCTCGGGGGTGGTGGCCGTGAACGGATAGCTGCTCACATTAAAATCATCAATAAACACGCCGGCCTGGCGATCCACCCTGGAGCGGAGCATTTCGCCCGATGCCGAAAGATAGGTGCCGGTGCCAAATTTTTGTTCCACGTCAATGTCCCACGTTTCAAAATGCGCGCCGGAGTTTTCGCCGGCAATGGATTCCGGAATGATGCTGCGAAAAAGTTGATTGAATCCGGCAACTTCCGTGGGTTCGATCTGGAAGCTTTGTTCCACGCTGGCTCCGGAAAGCGAACGCGTATAGGCGCCCCGGACGACCGTTTTTTCCAGCGGTGTCCAGATGAATCCGGCCTTGGGTGAAACCTGGTTTTCGGATTGCTGACCGCCGGCCAGCGGGTCGGACCGGAAATCTTCTGGAAACGTGATCCCATCGTAACTCAGGCCGCCCTCGAGTTGGAGCGAGTCCAGAGCCTGCCAGAGATCATAAGCGTAGGCGCTCGTCCGCTCCAAATGACTTTTGACATATTGATTCGCCGCATCCGGTGTGCTTGGGTTGAAAAAAATGGAAAACAAACCTCCCTGCGGCTGGGAGAGCAGGTTTGAAGTTCTAAAGTTTCCATATTGAAAGCGGCCGCCAACGATGAGCTGGTTGGGCTCCGTCTTCCAAAGCTGTTGCAATTCCGCCGAATAAATGACCGTTTCGCTCTGGTAATTTTGCAGCAGGGTGCCGTCTTCAAAAGCATTGATCGTGCTCGGGCTGTTGCCGAACAGGATTGTTCCTGGCGCATTCGTATCCCTTACGTCGTAGGTGTCCTGCAAACGCCCCACCAGTAACAGCGTGTCCAAACCGGGCGACCATTGATGATGATAACCCGCCTCAGCCAGGGGCTGCTGCTGTTCGTGGGTGCGGAGGCCGGTGTCGGCATTGTTCTGGTAATAACGCTGAAAAAGATCGCCCCCGTCCGCGTTATAATTGATCACCGTCCCAAACAGCGAGTCCTGCGGTGTCAACTGCTGCTTCAAGGTCAGTGAAAGCTGCCGCTCCTCGATGTCGTTGTTCGCCCGCTGGCCGTTGTCGGCGTCGTAAAGACCTTCCAGATCATAGCTGAAATTTCCGGAGGTGCCAAATTGGGCGCCGGATTCGCTCCACGCGCCGCGGCTCAGGTAGGTGGTCTCGGAAATCACCCCGAAACCGTCCCGCTCGAACAGCCGCGAATATTCCTGCTGCGAAATGGACGGCGAAAATACCCCCGCACTCGCCGGCGCGAGCAGATTGCCAACGAGGTATTCGTCATAGGTTGACGTCTGGTAACGCAGGTTGATTTCATTGGGATCGCTCAGCGAGTTATAGCTGTTGGCCAGAAAAAGGTGGGCGGAATAATTCGCGTAATCCTCAGTCACCGCCCGGCTCGCCTCTTGAAGCGACACCAGATCCATTCCGGCTTCCTGATAGATTCGCGCCAGGTTCGCGCTGCGCACCGCGCGATCTTCATCCAGCAAAAGTCCCGAACGATAGACGCTGCGGTTGTCGTTCAGTTCCTGGGATTTTTCCAGGTCGTTGATGGCTTCATTGATGTGATTTTTTTGCTCGTTAAGCAATGCCGAGTAAAGCCAGGCGGTGGGATCGTTGGTGTCCATTTGTTTGGCCAGGTTCAGTTCGTGGATGGCGCGGTGGATTTCGCCGGCGTCGCCGTAGGCTTTTCCAAGATAACTGCGCAATGAAGCGCGTTGCGGTTCCATCGCAGCGGCGATCAGGAGGTCTTCGCGTCCGCCCGCCGAATCGCCGAGCCGGATGCGGCACAAGCCCCGGCCCAGCCAGGCGTTGCCCAGAGTGGAGTCCACGCCGAGCGCACGATCGAACCACGCGATGGCCTCGCGCGTACGGTTCTTCGCGGCGAGCAGAAACCCTTTTAGGGCCAGCGCCTGGGCGTTGCGGGGCGAGAGCCGGAGGGCTTGGTCCAACGCGGCGGATGCACGATCTATGCGACCGAAGCTGAATTCCAATTCCGCCACGCGCTCCCAGCCGAAACCAAAATCCGGCGAGATGGCCACCGCGTGCCGCGCGAGTTCTAAGGCGTTCTCCAAAGCCTTCGGGCCATCCTGGGACTGTTCATAATATGAGGCGGCAAGCAGTTCGGTGGCCAGCTCCGGTTTGAGCAGCGAAGAACGGGGCTCATGCTTCACAGCGGCAATGAGCGTGCGCAAAGCGACGGCCAAGCGACGGTTTTTTTTACCGACTCCCGTTTCCTTCAGGGCGGAAAGATCCGCTTCGGCCAGTTCCACGTGCCCGACGGAGAGGAGCAGCGCCGCGTGATAGACACGTTCGGCATCGGATTTCGGCGGTCCGGAATATTTTGCCAGTGCGGCGAGCAAATCGCCGGCGCGATATGCCGCGATGGATTCGGCGAGCCTCGTACTCTCGTCGGGCGTGAGCAGCAGATCATTCGGATCAAGAACCCCCGGATAATAAAAGCACCATTGCAAAAGGTTTTTGGCGATGAAGCCCGGGGTGCGAACCGGCGCTTTGCCCGGTTCGGCCACGGCCTGCTCACCGTTGGTGAGTATCAGCGCGGCAGCGGAGTTGCTGAAACGGACTTGACCGTCAATCACGGACAGCGTGGTCTGCTGAACGCCATTTTTCGGGACGACGTCCATGACAAATTCGGTTCCTTCGATGCCGGCCAGGGCACCGCTGGTGATCACACGGATGCGGCCCGGCCGGTCGCGATGGAAGAACGAGAGCAGGCCACGGATCAGATGCAGCCCACGGTCGGTCTCGGCCGTGTCCGCCGGCAGGATTTCCAGTTCGGTAAGGGCGCCGAAGCGCAGTACGCTTTGGTCAGACCAGAGGAGGCCGAGCGAACCGTTGGTACCGGTGCGGACCCGGTCGAACGGGTGGAGTTGCGCGCCGGTGGCGGCCGGGAACCAATCAGCCGCCCCGTGCCCGAGGATTTCCACCGTGCCGGAAAGCTCCACGATGCGGATGGCCTCGTTCGTTTGCGCCAATGCGGGTGTGCTCCATTGCGCAACCCAGCCCAAGCTTGCGATCAGAATCATCCGCCTGACGAGCATGATCATTGGTTGCACATGCCACCTCTTTTCCGACTTTCCGATTATGGTCATTCTTTTATGTCAGCGGCGGCGGCAAAGCAAGCAATCCATTTTGCCCGGCTTCACCGAAACGCCTCAGGCTTGATACGCTGACAGAGAGGTTTTCTATCAGGTTTTCGTTTTATAAATGCTTCTGAAAATAATTTGAAAGATTTCCCGGATCCCTCCGTAACAACTCCAGGACGCAAACAACGTGGTGAACGTAAAACCATAAACACGATGCCTATGCCAGAGACGCAAACACTTTTTCAGGCGGGGAACATGGCGCCAAAGCCGTGTCTTCAAACCGGCGTCACTGCGCGCCCCGGCACCATCGGGCAGGTGATTCAAGAGACGGTGGAAGAGATCATGAACGACTCATTCAAGCCATTTTCACAAAATGACAGCCGGCCGCTCGCCCAGGCCCGCGCCTTGTTGGCGTTGCTCGCCGAATGTTACGCGCAGCAGATTTACGGTTCCATCGCCGTGGCCCGGGTGGCCGGGCGTGACCCTGCGTTTCCCTGGCATTGGTGGGAGGAATTGCCGGATGCCCGCGCCCTCCGCCGCTTTCGGGAGGCCCACCGCGGGGAGATTCACCGGTGCCTCGTGGCCGGGCTGCGTTTCCAGGCGGTGCAAAAAATTTTGGCGGGCGCATTGACCAAGGTTGACGGCCGCCAAATCGCCGAGGAGGCGGGCCGGCGGATCACCATGGCCGCGTTTATGGACAGCCTGCAACTGGACGGGCGGTAAACGCGGCGATCCGCCGGCCGTATTTTTTATTTGCCAACCGGCACGCGGAAGCGCATTAGTCACTCGTGGCCAGGAACGAGGATGATGTGATCCGCACGCGCGCAACGCTGCTGGAGCGGATGAAAGACTTGAATGACCAGGCAAGCTGGCAAGAGTTCTTCGACATCTATTGGAAGCTCATCTACGGCGTCGCCCGCAAGGCGGGTTTGAGCGATGCCGAGGCGCAGGATGTGGTGCAGGAAACCTTGTCCGCCGTCGCCAAAAACATGCCCGGTTTTACTTACAACCCCGCCATCGGCACGTTCAAGGCGTGGCTGTTGACGCTCACGCGGTGGCGGATCGTGGACCAGTTCCGCAAACGCGGCCCATTGGTGTCACACCACCTTCCCGGCACTTCCACGCGCACTGACACCATCGAAAGAATCCCCGACGAACAGAGCCTGGACTGGGACGCTATCTGGGAGGCGGATTGGGAAAAAACTCTGCTCGACGCCGCCATGACCCACGTACAGCGCCGCCTGGACCCGCAAAAGTTTCAAATCTTCGACTTTTACGTGAACCGGGAATGGCCGCCGGAAAAAGTGGCCCGGACATTCAATGTCAGTGTCAATCAGGTCTATCTGGTGAAAAACCGTGTTACGGAATTGCTGCGCGAGGAATTCCGGCGCTTGGAGCAAAAAGCCGTCTGAATTCTCCGGCTGCTCGCTCAAATTTCATTCGTTTTTTCTATTTACTCCCCGTTCGCGAAAGACTAACGATGAAGTGTCATGTCTGCCATCTTGCAACTGATCGCCGGGCACAAAGTTGAGAATTTTGAACCGGGCGGCATCGTCATTGAACAGGGAACCGCAAGCGGACCGTTGCTGGTGCTCATCCAAGGAGAAGTTGAAGTGCTGCGCGACAATGTGCGGGTGGCGAAGGCCTGTGAACCGGGCGACGTCTTCGGTGAAATGTGCGTTCTACTGGGCGGTCCTCACCACGTCACGATTCGTGCGCTGAAGCCCAGTTCCTTCGCGGTCATCGAAAATCCGTGCCAGTTTCTGGCGTCCTCGGCGGAAGCGAGCCTCCACGTCGCCCGCCTGCTGGCCGCCCGCCTCAATGCCCTCAACAAATATCTCGTGGACGTAAAACGGCAATACGACGGTCACGACCATATCGGTATGGTCGATGATGTTCTCGACACGCTCATGCACCATCATCCGCGACGGCCGGGCCGGTAAACGCGCCGATGGGAACATTGAGTTGCTGGCTTCCCTGGCTTTCCAGGGAATCCCATTCCACGCTCATCCGTTCGAGATCGAAAACCAGGCAGGTGGGATAGGGGCCGATTTGTTTGCCGGGATTGAAAACCCACGTCTTGCCAATCCTGTCAATCCACGAACCATGCGTCACGAAAGGAGCATTGTGAATGTGGCCGGAAAGCACCAGGTCCGGCTCGAAGCGCCGGATCCATTCAACCAGAAACTCGTCGCCGCCGAAGCTCTTCCCGGTCCAGCTTACCGGGGAACGATCCGGCGGCGCGTGATGAATCCAGATCCACTTCGTCTTGGTTCGACCGGCATCCCGCACCAGCAGCTTTTCAACCTCGGCGCGCGACACCGGACCATCCCACCACGGACAAATTGTAATGAGCGAGCCGGCAATTTCGACGCTGTCGCCGTCCACAAACAACTGGTCAGTTTTGACGTCGTGCAGCCACTTGCAGACGGATTCGTTGGCAGCTGACCGCGTATTGCAATCGTGATTGCCGGAACTGACCAGCAGTTGGGTCTGCCGGCGAAGGCGGCATAGATATTTTTCAACCACTACAATCTGCACCTCGAGATCGAGCGATGACCCGAGATCGAGCAGGTCGCCGCCGATGACGGCCAGGTCGTAACGGGCCGCGTTGGCTGTCAGCCAGTCGAATTGCTTCAACGCATAATGCAGGTCGGCGACGAAAAGAATCTTCATGCGTGATCTGAGAGCAGCATCACAATTCTTTGGCCTTTTTTGATTTCACCGGTGGATTCAGGGCAAAACATCCGTCTCCAATAGTTCGAAAAGTTGGGTCCCCTGTCCATCGAAAACGGCCTTGAGCATGAAAAGGCCCGCAACCTTTGCCTATTCCGGCTCGAAGGGTCGCGCCATTGAAGGCTCATCATGAAACATCGGGTCGTAATTTCCTAACCGGCACCATTGTTTCCAAGCACTATTTGGCCGATGCGCATTGTTGCGCAACCTGAGCCGCGATTTTTGCAGCGGTTTGCTTTGCATTGCGTTTGATGTCGTTTCCGGCCATCACAAAATTGACTGCCACCGAGGCCGGGCTCAGCACGATGAATGGCGCCGCACCGGGTCCCTTGCCACTGGTCGCATCTGTCTGGACCTGATAAAGCGGCTTGGGCGGGCCATCGGCGAGATTATCAACCGCGGCAACCACTTGAAGGTCGGTCTTGCCCACACCAAATCCAATGATGGCCCGGCGCAAACGATTTCCCTTATCTACCTGGGCGAACACTCCCCGTACGAGCCAGCCGTCCGATGGTAAGGGCTGGCCCAGAACCAACCGTTGTGAGGAAAATTCCTTATTTTTAAGATCTTTGACAATGCACTCAGCCATGTAATTCACCAAGCCGGCTGGACTGGTGTTCGGATCCTCATCAGCGCCAAAGAGGACTCGGCGGATGGGGTGGATCGGCTGGATATTGGGCAGTAATCCCCGTTCCTCGTGAATATTATCAACGTCGAGTTCAAAATCTTCCACATAGATTATCGCCGGACGCGCCACCGGTGTGGTGGAATAGGATTGGCTTCCGGTAACTTTGGCACTCTGGCACCCCGTCATGGCGGCTAATCCCAAAACCAGCAGGAAATTAAAGAACGTTGCCTTCATTTAGAATTAAAATGTAGGAAATTAGCAAATCTTCGCAAGGAGCATTTAATTCGCAATTGGTGCCAACCATGAAGGAACAATGCTACCTGCAACTCCGAGATTTTATGTTCGAAAACAGAACATGGCTCTCGCAGCACGAGGGCCGATATATTCAGAAGCGAATTGAAAGCCGCGCCCTGGAGTAATCGCAGGTACACTATGCCTTTTTAGCAGATTTGCGTTCGGCGAAACGCTGGAGGATGACAAAAAACGAGGGTACGAAAAGGACGGCGAGGCACGTGGAAGCCAGCATGCCGGAGGCTACGGCGATACCCAGAGATTTACGTGCGCTCGCGCCGGCTCCATTTGCAAAGATCAGCGGCGTGACGCCCAAAATGAAAACGAACGAAGTCATGATGATGGGCCGAAATCGGGCACGGGCGGCTTCCACGACGGCGTCCAATAATTCCATTCCCGCCTCCCGCCGCTCCCGCGCCATTTCGACGATCAGGATGGCGTTCTTGGCTGAAAGCGCGATGAGAAGCACCAGGCCGATTTGCACATAGATATTATTTGCCACCTGCAGGGCGGTGAGTGCGCCGACCGTGCCCAACAGCGCCAGCGGAACGGCGAGGATAACCGCAGCCGGGGTAATCCAGCTTTCGTATTGGCCGGCCAGGACTAAATAAACCAGCAAAATACCCAATCCGAAAATGAGATAAGCGCTGCCGCCCACAAGTTTTTCCTGGTAAGACATGGCCGTCCACTCGAATTGCATGCCCGGTCTGAGGTTGTCATCAGCAATGGATTGCATGGTGTCTAGAACCTGCCCCGAACTGAACCCGGGCACAGCCGCGCCGTTGATGGTGGCAGAGGGGAAGAGGTTATAAAGCTGAATGATGGCCGGCCCCGAGGTTTGGCGGATATCAGCCAGAGTGCCAAGCGGCACCATGTCGCCAGCCTGGCTGCGAACGTAATAGCTTTTCAGGTCATCTGCCGTGATCCGGTTTTTGGCGTCAGCCTGCGCGAACACCATGAAATTTTGGCCGAATTTCGTGAATTGATTGATGTAGCTTGATCCGAGGTAAGTTTGCAGGGTTTCATAGACATCACCGATGGGAACTCCCAGCGTTTCGGCCTCGGCCCGGTCCACCTTCACCGCGATTTGAGGGACCTGGGAGCGAAGGGGCGAAAACGCCGCCTCAATGGCGTCATTAGTCCGGGCGTTGCCGACGATGGAACCGGTCACCTCTTGCAACCGGTCAAAGTTGAAGCTGCCATCGGTCAATTCCACCTGCATTTGGAAACCCCCGGAAAGGCCCAGACCCTGGATCGGTGGAGGAACAAGCACCAAGGTGGCGGCCTCCTGGAATTGAGAGAGCTTGCGGGAAAAGGCCTGGTAAACCGTTTTAAGATCTTCGCCTTTTCCGCGTTCGCCCCAATCCTTGAGGATGAAATAAATCATGCCGGCATTGGCGAGAGATGCGCTGTTATCGAGCGGCGAAATGCCGCCGATGGAAATGGAGTTGGCCACGCCCGGGACTTCATGCCCGAGACGCGTAATTTCCGCCATGACCCGTTCGGTGCGCTGCAGCGATGCGCCGTCGGGCAATTGGACGGAGACCATGAGATAACCCTGGTCTTCGGTCGGAATGAAGCCGGTCGGGATCCGCGTCAGGCCCCAGATCGCCAGCACGATGAGGACGAGAGCGACCACCACCATCCAGCCGCTGCGCAACACCATCCGGCGGATGAGCCCGGCGTAAAAGCGCTCGGACGGTTCATAAACGGAATTAAACCAGCGAAAGAAGAAATTTTTGCGACGGTTCGTGTCCTGTCGGCGAAGCCAAAGGGCGCATTGCGTGGGTTTCAGCGTCATGGCGTTAATGGCGCTGATCACGGCCGTCACGGCAATGACGAGGGCGAACTGCCGGTACATTTGCCCCGTCACACCGGGCATGAAGGCCGGCGGGACAAAAACCGACATCAGCACCAGGGTAATGCCCATGATGGGGCCAAACAGTTCGTGCATGGCGTCAATGCTGGCCTGTTTGGGCGTTTTGCCCCGTTCGATGTGCTGTGCGGCACCTTCAACGACGACGATGGCATCATCCACGACAATGCCAATGGCGAGAACGATTGCGAAAAGCGTGAGCAGATTGATGCTAAATCCCAACAGCGCCATGCCGGCGAAAGCGCCGATGATTGTGACCGGAACGGTCGTGGCGGGAACCAGCGTAGCCCGCCAGTCCTGAAGGAAAACCATGATGACCAGAAGCACCAGCAGACCCGCTTCATAGAGCGTGCGATAAACTTCGTTAATGGATTGTCGGATAAACGTCGTGGTATCGAAAGGTATCGAATAGCTCAAACCCGGAGGGAAACTTTTGGAATATTGCGCCATGGCGGCACGGACGGTAGCGGCGATGTCCAGTGCGTTGGCACCGGGTAATTGGTAGATGGCGATGCCACCGGCCGCTTGATCATTCAGATCGAAGAATTGACTGTAAGTCTGGGCACCAAGGTCAACGTGTCCGATGTCGCGAATGCGGGTAATTTGGCCGCCATCCTGCGGATCGGATTTGACGATGATGTTCTCGAACTGATCCACGTCGGTCAACGCCCCCGAAACGTTGACCGTCAACTGAAAATCCTGCCCGGGCGGAGTCGGCGGCATGCCGATCTGGCCGGCGGGCACCTGGGCGTTTTGCCGTTGAACGGCATTGATGACATCCTTGGGTGTTAGCGATCGCTCGCGCATCATTTCAGGATCAAGCCAGAGGCGCATGGCATATTGCCCCACACCAAAGATATTGACGTCGCCAATGCCCGGCAGGCGGGCGAGCTTGTCCCGCAGGGCAATGGTTCCAAAATTACTGAGAAAGAGGGCATCCTGGTTTTTGTTCGTCGAGGTGAGCGTGATGATCTGCAGAATGGCGGTGGATTTTTTCTTTACGACGACCCCTTGCTGCTGGACCGAAGCCGGCAATTGTGACATCGCGGCCGAAACACGGTTCTGAACGAGCACTTGGGCAAAATTGAGGTCGGTACCGATTTTGAAAGTGACGGTCAAGGTATAGCGCCCGTCCGAAGTGCAGGTGGACTGCATATAGAGCATGCCCTCAACGCCATTGACCTGCTGTTCAATCGGCAGCGCAACCGTTTCCATCAACGTCCGGGCGTTGGCTCCGGGAAAACTGGCGGTGACCTGGACGGTCGGCGGTGTGATGGGCGGGTATTGTGCGACGGGCAGCGTCAGAATCGCGACGCCACCAAGCAGCATGAAGAGTATGGCGATGACATTCGCCAGCACCGGCCGCTCGATGAAAAATTTTGCAAACATGAAAATTTTCGCAATGTCTTAAGGTGCTTTATCAATGGGGCCGGCCAGGGGCGTCACTTTTTCACCCGGCCAGGCGTTCATGAGGCCATTAACGATGACGTTATCATCCGGGGACAACCCGCTTACAATGGAGCAATCATTTCCGGCGAGTGGCCCCCTTACTACGGACAACCGGTTGACTGCGTCATCGCTTCCAACAATGAGCACGTAATCGCCTTCCTGGTCATTGGCGACAATGCTGTTGGGCACAACCGGCAGCGACTCCGGCTTGCCGAGCGGGATGCGCACGCGCGCGAACAGCCCGGGAAACAGTGTTGCGTTGGTATTGGCAAAGACAGCGCGCATCTGGAGGGTGCCTGATGACGTGCTCACGCCGGTATCGACAAAGTCGAGCGTCCCTTCATGCGGAAAACCGTTCTCATTCTGGAGGCCTACGAACACCGGAGCTTTGCCCACCGAATCGCGAGGCTGAATGCCCTCGTTGCGCATGGCGGTCCGAATGCTCAAGGCATCGCGTTCGTTCAGGTTGAAATAGACATATACGGGCAGAATTTTGTCGAGCGTGGCGAGCTTGGTTTGGCCCGAGGCGCCAACCATATTGCCGACATCTACGAGATGCCGGCCGATACGGCCGCTAAAAGGGGCGGTGACCCGCGTGTAGCCAAGGTTGATTTTTGCCAGGGCGACCTGTGCGGTGGCCTGGTCGCGTTCACTCTGCCATTTTTCGACGGAAGCCACTGAGGTGGCGTTCTGCTTGACCAGTTCCTGCTGGCGATCGTATTCGGATTGCGCCTGGAGCAAAGTGGCTTCAGCCTGTTTCAGTTGCTCTTCGTAAGGAGCGGGCTCGATCACGAAGAGCAATTGATCGGCTTTGACATCGGAGCCGTCGGCGAAATTTATGGATTCGAGGTATCCGGGGACACGTGCGACTAAATCCACCATTTGCGAGGCGGCTGCGGTGCCGGTGAGTTCGAGATAGTTTGTAACCCATTCCTGTCGCGGATGACTGACGGTGACGGACGGTGGCGGTTTAGACGGTTTGGTGGCGCGATGGCAACCGGTCCATAACATGGTCCCCATGACGGAAAATACCGTCATTATCAGTCGTAAGGATGTTCTAAGTTCCATAACCGGGTGTATTTCAGGGAACATTATTGGTTTCAGTGACACTGGCTACCGGCGAAATGGGAGGCAGATGGTGGCGCGGCTCCAACATCCGTCCCCAATTGGTGCGACGCGCCATTTCAGCCTTGACCTCACGGGAAATCACATCGCTTTCTCCCCGGATTTCCCAGCCGCTCCCAAGGGCGCGATAAACGGCGATGAGCCCGAGCGCAACGTTGCCCCGGTTGCTGGCAACGGCATTTTCCACGCTCAATTCCTGCTGTTCGGCCGTGAGCACGGTTGTGTAATCGGTTTGACCGGCCTTGTACTGACTCATCGCCAGCTCAGTGGAGCGCCGGGCGGAATCAGCAGCCCGGCGCAGGGAAACAAGCGTCTGCTGTTCATCGACGAAAGAGACGAGGCCGTTTTCCACTTCCTGTTCCGCCGTGAGAACGGTGTTCTGATAATTGAGGATGGCCGCCTGAAATTGTGCATCCTGAACCCGAACCTGGTTCATGATACGGCCGTAGTTGAGGATGGGCATGACAAGGCCCGCGCCCGCATTCAGCGCGTGGCCTTGCCAGTTAAACATGTCTGCCAGAGAGTTATTGAACTCATTGTCCGCGGAAAAACCAAAAGCGCCGGACAGCGAAAGCGACGGATAGAGATTGGCTTTAGCGACCCCGATCAGCGCCGAGAGCGATGCCGCCTGCAATCCGGCGGCCCGCACATCTGGCCGGCAGCGGAGTAAATCATGGGGAATGCCAGCAACCACATCCGCGGGAATGTCCGGAAGTTGAGCGGGGCCGGTCAATTGGCCGCCGATTTGGTCAGGGCGTTCGCCCAAGAGGACGGCCAGACCGTTTTCGTTCTGGCTGACGGATTCGTTCAACAACGGGATTTGGGACTCAGTTTGAGCGAGCTGGGTTTGCGCCTGTTGTACGTCAAGTTCACTCGTTTCACCGGCCTTAAACCGGGCGGAGGCAATGCGAAGGCTTTCCTGCTGAATGCCTCGGTTGCCGGTTTCTACCTGCAACTGTTCTTGCAAGGTGCGAATATTGATATAGGTGGTGGCAACATCCGCAATCAGCGTAACCATGGCATCGTCATAGGAAGCCATAGAGCCGAGAAACGCCGCCCGGTCCGACTCGATACCACGGCGGTACTTGCCCCAGATATCCACTTCCCACGACGCGGCGAAGAGCGTTTGATCGGCCAGGTAATTCGGGGTCACGCCGGGTATTTCAGAAAACAGGCTGCCCTTAAGACGTTGGTAGTTCAGGTTGGCGGAAACCGTCTGTTGTTGGGGGAATAAGTTGCCGATTGAATAATTAAGCTGGGCACGGGCCTGGAGAATGCCGACACCGGCGGCCTGGAGAGAAAGATTGTTCTCGCACGCGCTGACGACAAGCTGGTCGAGAACCGGGTCATGAAAATTTCGCCACCAGTAGGCCGCAGAAATATCGGGCGGCCGATTGGTGATGGCTGGATTTTTCATCCAGTGGGCTTCGACATCGGCTTTTGGAGTCGTATAGTTCGGCCCGACTTTGCAGGACGTCAGGAAAAGCGCGGCGACAAGGTTGAATAGAAAGACAATGCATTGGGACGATACGGGAGCCCGAACAGAAAGGAACGGCCTTGCCCCGGTGAAAACGTCAGGGGGTGCATCAGGCTTTTCCTTTCCACCCAGACCCGCCGACCGTCTCACAAGGGGCATATTCTGAGGCCTGTCCGTCATGAGTTTTCGACAAGGTCCAACTGAATCCTTTCCGATTTTCTTTAATGTCTTGATATAGTCAAGCTAATGTCAGGTTGCCGCCCGCCGCGACCGAAGCCGCATGACAGGTTTCGGCTGACGCGAGGGAACCCCGGTGAAGCAACAAAAGGCAAATGAGTGCATTGATACAGACACGAATCTGAGCGATTTCAGGGATATCGCAGTTTTGACTTGCCAGCCCCTTCCGCATGTTAAAAAGTCTCGCTGTTCAATCACAGTCAGGCGATCACATGGACAAGCCCACCAAATCCGAAGACGGAAATGAAGCGGAGCATTCAATTTTGGACAAGGAAGATCTGCGCATTGTTCTTGAATCCGTGCTTCTCCAGGTTCTTGAACTGTTTAAAAGCTATGTTTATGGATTGTGGTGCTTTTTGTTTTCGCCCAAGACTCTCTCGGCAAACCTCACAAAAAAGCATGTTGCCGCCCGTCACGAGACCGTGGGTCCCTTGACATTCTTAGTGATCTGCTGGCTCCTGGCCGCATTGATCAAAAGCTCTGTTCCCGCGCCATTGGATAGATGGTTTGGCGACCCGTGGAATGGTGTCATTTCTTGGTACATGCTGGTCAAGCCGCCAAATCTCGGCGCTTTCGAATTTTGGAAAATTGTCTTCGCCGCCCTTCCTCCACTTTTCACCTGTGCCTGGATGGCGCTCTGCACCACTTGGGCCGCAAAACGGTTGAAAATCACTTCGACCTTTTCCGTTCATCTTGGAATCTGCTCCTATTTTTTTGGAATGTTGGCGTTGGGCAATATCCTTGGCGTTCTCTCAGTATCAATATCCGACCTTGGCTTGATCTCAACCGACACACCTGAGGAAATCGCCGGTGGCCATATGACACAAGCCTCATTCATGGCCATTTTCTATATTTTCTACTGGTCAGCTTGGACTGCGGTCCTTTATGTCTATTATGCCTTGTTCAACTGCTTTCGCGCCTGCCTGAATGCTCCACGTTGGAAAGTGATCGTCCTGGTGTTCGTCGTTCATGCCTCCTTTTATCCCATCGACAAATGCCTTCAAATAGGAAATGCCGCCTCCCAGGTTTTTTCCGATGCAAAAAATCCGGCCCCGCATTCACCTGATTCTCAAACAAAACAGCCAAGTCATCCGCACGAATAGCAACATGGTACCGCTAACATTGCTCAACGCCGGATAAATTTTTCCGTCAGGAAAGTGATTTTGCCCCATCCCGTCGTCCCGCACCGTAGGCTTCAAAAACGCGTTTGATTTCATCCCGCACTTGCCGGAACACTCTCAGAATTTCCTCGTCGCTGCCTTCGGCCTTGGCGGGGTCATAAAATGCCCAATGGTAACGGTTCACCTGTCCGGGAAAGATCGGACAGGCCTGGTCGGCGTTGCCACAAACGGTGATGACCGTTTCAATTTTCAGGTTGAGAAACTGGCTCAAATGCTTGGACGTGTGCCGTGAAATATCAATGCCGGCTTCCTGCATGACTTTAATTGCCATCGGGTGAACGTGGCCCGCCGGCTTTGAGCCTGCGCTTTGCACGTCGAGAATGTCACCGGCGGCGGCGCGCAAAAACCCTTCCGCCAAGTGGCTGCGGCAGGAATTTCCAGTGCAAAGAATTAAAACTTTTGGCTTGGTGGTTTGCATATTGTTTTCGGTTAGCAACATTTTTTCTCTTTGAAACCCGGCAGGGGCGCAAGGATGTTTGTTTTATTCAGGTTGGGCGGCAGGCACCTGTCAGCGGCCAGACAAGCCGTGTGTTTGACGCCCAGACGGATATTCAACGCTTCGCCGTCCGCTTCGACTTTCTCAATGGGGAATTGTGAGACGAACGGGGCTTCGTGTTCCACGTCCACTTCAAGATCATTGGCGCCAAGGAATGGAGCGGACTTGTCGAGAATGGCGAGCAGCTTGCCTGCGGTCAAGCGGTGGTCGGTGTCATCGGCAAACCAGGTTTGCAAACGGCAAAGTGAATCGGTGCGGAAGGTTCCCCCGCAATCAATGAACTTTTTTTCGATCAAGGCAACTTCCGTCACATGGGCATGGGGTGGAGCTTTAGTGCCGGTCGGCAGAATAAAGCGGAGGTTTCGATAAGTATTTTCAGACAGCGTTTTTTTGAATTCAGATAGTTGCATAAAGTTATTTTGCTTTTGAGGTGATAGGACAGCAGGCGGAATCTTGGCAACTACGACAGGCCAGTACGGCGAGACACGCGCCGATGACCGGCGCGGTCAGATATATCCAAAGATGTTCCAGGTGACCGGACACAAGTGCCGGGGCGAGCGAACGGGCAGGATTCATGGACGCGCCACAAATCGGTCCTGCAAACATCGCTTCCAAGCCGATTGTCGCCCCGATGGCAATTCCTGCTGTCACGCCCTTTTCCTTCGCCCCGGCGGACACGTTAAGAATCACAAACATCAAAATAAGCGTCAAGATCAGCTCCAAGACGAAGGATTGCATATCCGAACCTGCAGGCAGAGTCGCTCCAAGGGTCGCATGAGCCGGAAAGAGGAAATGCAACGTGCCGCTGGCTGCAATCGCGCCCAAGCATTGGGCGAGGATGTAGGACAAAACTTGCTGCCCAGCAAAGCGGCCTGACAGCCAGAATGCGCTGGTCACGGCGGGATTCAGGTGTGCGCCCGAAATATCACCAATGGCGTAAACCATGGCTAGGACGATCAGACCGAACGTCAGGGCCACGCCAACATGCGTAACGCTGCCGCCGCTTGCGTCGTTTATGACGATTGCGCCGGTGCCGGCGAACACCAGTGAGAACGTGCCGATAAATTCGGCCACCAGTTTTTTCATGCGGCAATACTCATATTTGCTTATGCGTATGCAATATGCGGCTTGTAATTAAATACGTCAATGCGTATATGTTTAGGGATGCGTGACCTTTCCTTGTTCTTCGCGGCACTGGCGGATGAAAACCGCCTGCGCCTCCTTTATTTGATGAAGGAGGGGGAAATCTGCGTCTGTTATTTGCAGGGCGTCCTGCAAACCAACCAGCCTAAAATCTCCCGACATTTGGCTTATTTAAGGCGGGCAGGACTGGTGGAAGCCAGACGTGACGGCAAATGGATGCATTATCGTTTAAAGAAGCTGGAGAGCAGTCAGGAAAAAATCCTTTCTGAAACATTGCAACGTTTGGCAAAGGAAGTTCCGATCAAAAAAGATGCACAGCGGCTTAAACAAATACAATGCTGTCCGTCAAAATACGGAATTCCCGAAGCCGGACCGAAGCGCGAACAATGCAAAGCCCCTTAAGTTTTCAGGATTTATTTACTGTTCCTCCTCGTCGTAAGCGCTTGATTTATAAGGAAGCAGGTAAATCGAACCTTCAAGATTATTCCTTAACTAGATCGCGTTGCTCGGGTTTCAGTAGTCGGTGATCTTGGCCCCGCGAACCAGTTCCATGACAAAATAAGAGACCGTCCAGGCCTCTGAGCTTCCGGCACTTTGGCAACGTTCGCATGGTCTATCTGCGCCAGCGCTTGCCGCTTGGCCTCGAACCGGGCGAACCTGGTTATGCAATCTGAATGAAGCATTTTGCATCGCTTTAATCTTAATCTTGCATCCTGCGCTTTTACGGGCGCATAATCCCCTAATTACGGGGTTATTTGCCTGATAAAATTGGTACGGAGACAGTTTAAAAGGCATCTCAATTAAAATACGGCCTCGAGCGCGGTGTCTTGAACCAAATAATGATTTCTCAAACGCCATCCTCTTATCAAAATCCCTTCATATCAATTGCCACGTTCGCTGTGTTCAATCGCTTTCCTAGAAAGCTGTTTTTGCGGAGCAATCCAGGGAGGCTGAAAATTGGAAGGCTTTTGAACCATGCAATCCGGCCACCACATTTATGAAAGCGACACTTGATCAAACCTTCGGCGCGGGTGAACACCAACCTGGCGCGAATGGCACCGGAGGCGTGGCCAGTGCTTGGAGCGAACGTTTTGGGGGAGCCGCGGTGGTGACCGGCGCATCCTCGGGCATCGGCGAGGCCTTCGCCCGGGCCTTGGCGGCGCGCGGCATGAATTTGATTCTCATCGCGCGTGAGGGAGAGCGGCTCGAAATCCTTGCCCGCACGCTTGAGGCCGAGCACCAGATTCGTGCGATACCGATGGCGGTCGATCTTGGAGATCCTGACATCGCACAAACGGTGGCGGCGGGTGCCAAAGCCGCCGGCCTGTCCGTCGGATTGCTCGTCAACAACGCGGGTTACGGGCTTTTTGGCGATTTCACCGGTCAGGATCCATCCGAGCAGGCCGGCATGATTGATGTCAACTGCCGCGCCCCGGTTGCTTTGGCCAGGAAGTTCGCCCCGGAAATGGTGGCCAGGGGGCGCGGCGGCATCATCTTCGTTGCCTCCACTGCCGCCTACCAACCCACGCCTTACTTCTCGGTGTATGCGGCGACGAAGGTATTTGACCTGTTTATGGGCGAGGCCCTCTGGGCAGAATTGCAACAGCATGGCGTGGAGGTGCTGGCGTTGTCTCCGGGCCATGTACCCACGGAGTTCCAGGCGCGGTCAGGCGACCCCGTGACAAATCCGCCCGGTGGCGTATCGTGTCCAGATAAGGTTGTAGCCACAGCGCTGGCAGCGCTGGGCCGAAAGCCGTCGGCGATTTCAGGCCTGCGCAATGGTGCAGTGGCAGCACTGGTCCACCTGCTGCCCCGGACGGTGGTGCTGAACGCCACGATGCGCTATTTCAAAAGCTTGAAGCCGACGGTCCAAATTATCAAGACCGGGGCCGCCAAGAAGCGGCTGACCTCATCAGGAGACAGCCGTTTCGCCCGGTCTGTGGTCCGTCTGCTTGCCGCTTTTCTGGCCGTCAGTTTCATTGACCTGGTGGTGTGCTCCTTGCTGACGCACAAACTGCGTTGCTGGTTCCCGGCCTGGATTGATGCGCACTGGGACAGCCATCCGGATTCGTGGGTGACCTACTCACAGTCCTATATGGCCGGCATCCTTTTCATCCCGGTGCTCGCGGCCGCGGTGGTTCGCGAATTCATCCCGAGAGCGGCGGCGGGGACGCGGACTGCCATGGTCGCGGGGACATTGGCCGTATTTGCCTTCATTGCGTGGTGGAAGGGCGGACTGATGCTGAAATACCACCGGGAATGGGAGGCAGTGGCCTGGGTGGTCTTGACGGCGGTGACCTGGGGACTCATTCGACTGGGTGAGGAATTGCCGGCCAGGATGCAACAGGTGTCGCCGCGGCGGCTGGCGATCTGGCTGGCGCGCGGCGTGTCCGTCTTGATTCTGGGGATGGCCGTGGCCGACCCGGTGCTTTGCGTCGGTGTCCAAGGACTGCCGTGGTCCAAGGGGATCTTGATAGAGGTTGGTTTCTTAGGGCCTGCGGGAATTGTCCTGTGGATGGTGGCCCGCCGCCTTTCGATCAGTATTCCGGCCGGTTCAAGTGGACAAGGCATTCATGAGACTGCGAGTCGTCCCCAAGGCTCAAATTAACGGTTTCGAAACCAATAAAAATTATTTGAAAGTTCCTCTGCTTCCTGCACAACCGTGCAAGTATGTTGATACTGAATGGAGTGGGTGAAGGGAATCGAACCCTGAACGTTGTAAGCTATGCTGTAAGCGTTTATGGCTTCAATCCACATTGGCCCAAACTCTAAAAATTGGCTCACTTAGGAGCCGTTTTAAGCGGGGTAAGAGGACTTCGGCCATTCCTGCGCTTGTGGCCGGTTAATTCCGCTCCGGCGGGGCATCGTGGAAAGGCTCATCCTGCATCACCAAAACCAAGTCACCAAAAGCCTTTTTTACGACTTCCGGTGTGAATGACGGTTCGCAATGCTTGTGCAAGAAAAAGTCCATTGAGTTCTTGGCAATCCACAATGCCGGTGGTGTTTGAATCGGCTGGTGGCACACGGCACACACCGTTCCGCACCAGAAGTCCGCTCCGGCAAAATCTTCATCGGTATTCAGTTCTAATCTCATTTTGGCTCTGGTTTTATTCGTGATTTTCGGTTTTTTTCGCAATCAATCTTCGCTGCCCTCGCCCTCGTCATGGCTAACCCACACCACATCAAATGCATCCCATCCGCGACGTTCAACGATTTGAACAACATTCTGCAAGTGGCACCACAGCCACGGGAATTTCATAAGATATTCAGTCAATCCCTGTGCGGATACCTTGCGAGTTGCCTCGTCGTAACCTTCCTCGTAGTCGTCGTAGCCCTGATTTATCATAATTGCCAAAGCGAGCATTGCGTATTTTTCTCGCGTTGGCAGGTCATTCAAGAATTGCTCGGTGTCAGCATTATAGGTTTCTAACATCGTCTTAACCTTCTGAATTGTCTCTGTTGTCGTGGTTATTCTCACATCATTGATTGGACTTTCCGCCGCAATGGGCTTCCTGTCAATGGGAGGGCAGATATATTAAATTTTATTTTCCTGCCTCACATCGGTTGAGGCGCGAGGGAATTTGTGAACTTTTTGACAGTCTTGACTACCTTGGAAAAGGCTCACTCTGTTGTAAGTTTGGTTTTTTTCGACCTTCAAAAACTCACAAAACTATTAGAAACATTGGCTTGGAGCGGGTGAAGGGAATCGAACCCTCGTCTCAGCCTTGGGAAGGCCACATTCTACCATTGAACCACACCCGCTTGCGCGATTGCATGTGTTTGCCCCATGCATCCGGGCTGCGAACATTATTGCTACCAGACCCGGCGGCGACTGGCAACTTGTTTACGAACCCGAACCCCGACCACCGGTTCAAACCGGAGCCTCGAGCTGGCCGATGGCGGAGCGGAGCGCCTTTTCCACCTCGGCCTGCCGTTCGGGCAGATTGATTTTTCCGCCTTCGATCTCCCGCACATAGAAGCTGTCCACGGCCGCACCACGCTCGGTGACGATGCGCGCGGCGGAGATGTCCAACAGCAATTGTGAGAACGTCTGCGAGATGGTGTAGAGCAAACCCAGGCGGTCTTCGGTCTCGATCTCGATCAGGGTGCGGTCGTCCGAGGCGTCGTTGTCAAAACGGATCTGGGTGTCAATGCGCTCACCAAAATAGGCGGCGTACAGCGGCCGGCCGGTGGATTGATGGGCAATGAGCTGGGGCAGATTGGGCGCCTCGCCGGTGAGCACGGTCTCGAGCAGTTCGGAAAATTTTTCACGTTGTTCGCGCGAGGCCAGGGTGCCGGTGCGGCCATCGTTCACAAAGAAGGCGTCCAGCGCGATGCCGTCGGCGCGGGTGAAAATCTGCGCGCCCAGGATGTTGAGGCCGGCGGCGCTGAGGGAACCGGCGATCTTGCCGAAGAGTCCCGCACGGTCCCAGGTGCAAATCTT